>Ga0307513_10000065_pt1 | contig 141692 bp, 143 predicted proteins | sample 15_EM_MG_FD_202174 | JGI IMG/M metagenome (GOLD analysis project Ga0307513, IMG submission 202174) | Populus trichocarpa ectomycorrhiza microbial communities from riparian zone in the Pacific Northwest, United States - 15_EM | ecosystem: Host-associated > Plants > Roots > Unclassified...
GATTTCAAGGAAGAAAAAAAAAATCTCCCCCAAAAAAAATCTCCCCCCACACACCTCACCCTCCCCCAACGTGTCCAGTACAAAGCACAATAAATCCCGAGCCCTCCCGCACCTAACTAACCAACACCCCCCCCCCCCCTCTTCCCCCATCTCCAAACAGAAAGGATTTTTATTTTATCCTTTATCTTTCCCTTTTTTTTAAAAATTAAAAAAATTAAAAAAACCTCCCCCCCCCTATGCGCTGGCTAGTTCCAGGGGTTGTCCGTCTCAAGATATGTATGTGGTATGTAGTATGTATGTAGCATGTATGTATGTGTGTGTGTATATTATAGTTCCGTCTATCTATCTACCCATTCGTACTTATATAGGCACGAACCGTACCGTACCGTACCCCGGATCGATCGCTGTGTGGTGGTAGTGGCGGTGGCAGTTTGGGGGGGGGGGGGGGGTACGGTACGGTACGTAGTAGGTGGACGGGCGGGCGGGCGTGACGTAGTCTAGGTAGGTACGGTAGGTATGATAGGTATGAGAGGGAGGTATGTAGGTATATGTTTGAGTTCCAGAAGAGTTTGATTGCGGGAGGGAGGTAGGGGAAGGGCGGGAAGGGGAGTGAAGTGAAGTGAAGTGAAAGGCAGGGAAGGAGGGGGGGAAGGGAAGGCAAGGCAGGACAAGGCGAGGTAAGGCAAGGCTGTGGGGATTTTTTGGGTAACTATAGACTTGTATTGCAATACCGTACTATTATACTATCCAAATAGCGAAGATTTACTGTGCAAAAAGCGTTGATATGTTGATGTTTCTTTTGTCTTTTTTTTCTCCTTCCTCCGTTTTCCTTCCCCCTTTGCCTCTCGCTCACGTTACTACTCCTTACTACCTTTATGAAAATCATTACACTATAATATTATTATTATAGCTATATATATTTCCCGGAATATAATATTATTATCAATAACACTACTGCACCCACGGGTACCATACCCAATCCACTAGTCCAATATATTAAACTTTTGCATGACATGATACCTCTCCAGAATATTGGTATGGGATAGTTACCCACATAGATCTACACAAGTAGATACGCACTCTCCACCCAACCTAAGCAACAAGCAACAATCAATACCAAGCCGCACCAACGCCGCTTATTCCTCATCCTACCCACCCACCTACCTTTCCTTCCTCCCTTCCCTTCCCTTCCATGCCTACCCGCCTCACCGCCCCCATCCCCCTTCCTCCTTCTCCACAAACCCTTTCTTCCACTCACTACCCTAACAACCAGACGCCGCTCTAGAACCAACCCACCACCACAAACAGGTGTCGAGGTTGGGGCTTACTTTCTTCATTTATTCGTGACAAACTTTAGCTTCCCGCGGTTGCATTTTTTGTTTTTTCCAGGTTTTGTTATGATACCTTTCATACTACTGATCATACATACATAGATGGATGGGATGGGGTGGATGGATGGGATGGGGTGGATGGATGGATGGGGAAAGAGTGGGAAGGTTTTGTGGGTTTTCGCGATTTCGATTTAACCTTGGTTGCAGGGGGCATGGATGATAGGTATATTAGGTGGGTAGGTATGATATATAATAATATCATAATATCGTGGAGATAAAAATGGGTGCGGAGGGGATGGGATGGGGGATGGGAAAGATGGATGGCAACATTGTATGCGCCGGCGCCTAGTTCTCTATTGTGGGGATTGTGGGTTGAGGGGTGGCAAAGTAAGAATTATAAGCGCGGGTCACGATAATTTGTTTTGCTTTGTTTGTTTGTTTGTTTGTGACTTCTCTTTTTCTTTTCTTTTTTGCTTGTGTGTAGATTAGGTTGTATGGTGGCCATGTATATACTCTACATTACGGTACAACAATTATGATATGGTTGTGGTAGGTAAGATGAACCAAAGAAAATCCCTTCATCACGAATTGTGATAGTGGGAAAAGTGAGGGAAAAAAGGAGAAAATAACAAACTAATAATTAGCGTAAGATAAGAAATTAGAGGAAGGGGGGAAAAATGAGAATACAAGTTATTAGACCGATTTTCGTTCGTTTCGTTCATTCGTTTTCCGTTATAAATGTCGTGATCGTGAAGTGTCATCACCGTTTGTTTGCCAAATAAAAAGAAATGCGACCTGAAAAAAAAAAGTGACAACGGAAAAGAAAACAAACGCCAAAAGATTTCCCACCCACCGATGCTAAGTTTGATCCGTCCGTTTCCCAAACAAATGAAAGACAAGAAATAAAATAAACAGGACAAAATGAAACAAAACAGCAAAGAAATGAAGAAAGATGAAGAGGAAAAAGAGGAGAAAAGAACACGCTAAACATTTCATGAACGATCACTCGCATTCTCATTCTTCGCCAGAGAGGAGGGTTTCCATACTAGCACTCATATTCCTCCCCGGCGCGACTCTCTTTAGGCCGAGCCCGGTGACTCTGGGTGCTTTCGGTAGTGGGTATGGACCGACTGGTTGTCTCTTTCCTCCTCCAACTCTCTGCTGCTTGCGACTTGCGCCCTGCACCCTTCTCTTGCTCTGCACGCCTCTCCCGCCCTTCCTCACCGGTTCCACAGCCACCACCTCTTGAGCTCCGATCTCTGCCGCTGTCTTCCATCCCGGTGGAAGGCTCCTCTGTCGCTTTGGTGACTCCTCAGCTGGTAAGATCATGGGAGAGGTGGAGTACGCTCTTGGGGGGGTGGTGGTCGTTCTATTACCAGAGCAATCACGCCACAGTCTTCGTCCCTGACGGGGTTCGTCTTCGGTCAGGTATGGCGTGGGATTGGTTGGCGAGGAGGAGGTGGACAATGGAAGGGGCTGCAGTGCCGCGATGTTGTCCCTGCGTAACGAGTCGATGAATTGCTCGGTTACGTGGATCGAGCGACGGTATTTCCCTATCCCTTCCATGGGGCCTAGCGGGGGTAGTGGATATAGCAATGGTGGAGTAGTAGTGGTGGTGGGCTTGGCGGACGGAGCCGGGGTGGGGGGTTTAGTGTCAATTAGTGCATCGTAGGAAATTGGGCTACGGGTTATGGATGTGTGGCGACGGTATTCAGGCCTTGGTGATGTGGAGTACGAGGTTGATGGTCTGGACCGTGCGGGCGAGCAGATGCCCGATGATGCGGTCGATGATGTTGAGGATGTGGACGACGAAGACAGTGATGGGGTCATGGCTTCCGATCGTGGGGTCGTTGGGGTGTTGTATGGTGTTGCGGTTACTTCTGGGAATGAAGACTTGCGCACAGACTTTTCCCATACCGCTCGGGAGTGCCGTTCGCGCTGTTCGCGGGTAAGTACCCAGTTGAACAATGTGTCTAGAAAACCCATTTTCGCTTCGAATCTGATCTATTTTTTCTACTCTTTTTTTTTTTACTCCGAAAAAAAGATGCTCGTTCGTGGATTACTCTTTATTATTTTCCCGCTGGGTTGCGTTGCTACTGTAGCTTTCGTAAAGGTGTGTAGTACCCGTTGTTTTGCGTTGCGTTGGAATAGTAGCTTTCGTAGTGGTGGTGTGGGTATGGTGTGGGTGTGATTGTATGAAGTGTGGGTGTGGTGGTTGTAGTGGTTGTGTAGGTAAGGTTCGTTGTAGATCAGGGTTCACTTCTCCTTCTTGTAGGGATATCCGAAGAGTCTAGGTTGACTTTTGCGGCCTTTAGGCATTGAGGAATTAATATGCTGGTTTCTGTAGACCACCAAAAAGGGCAGAACAAGGGTACGATGGTTTTCTCTTCAATAAATAAAATAAAGAGGAACCAGGTAGACGGTGAAGGGCTCCTCTATCTTTTATTTAAAGTGAAGCTAGGAAGGGGAGGAGGGGAGGGAATGAAAAGGAGGAGCGATAGAAGAAAAAGACTGCGTATGTATGGTGGGGTATTCGCGGGAACCTTTTGATTTCTTCTCGTTAGAGGATGAAAGTGAGAAATACCAAAGAGTATATATGAAGAGTGGAGAGTTGATATCCGATGAGGAGTTGTGGTAGAAGTTTAAAGGGCGGGGGTGAGTTGATGTTTATGTACGAGTACTGTACCGTACTTTGTTGTTTAGAAAAATAAAATAAGAAAGGGACGGGGGAGAAACGTGTGTGTGTGTGTGGGAAGTGTGGTGTGTGTGAGCTGTGTGAGGAGGTCTCTTGCCTTCTTGTGTGTGGAGGAGGGCAGTGGTATTTAGGAAGGATGAGTTGTGTCCCAACTCATCAATTTTTTTGTGGGGGGAACGACAAAGGTACTTGCCAGCGGACCCAAGAGGCGTAGAATGTGTCTGACTGGCCCCCTCATGCTCTCTGACCTACCGTAGAGAGAGAGATGGATGATGGATGGACACAGGACTGGGAGTTGCTTTTTGGAAATGAGAAGAGGGAGACCTCCCACTATCATAACTACTTCCAGATCTGAGCCAGACAGCGAATCCCCACATACGATACGGTGTCTGCACGGGTATAACGTTACATACAGTTCGCTGGTTATTACTCTTTTTATTATAACGATATATATATATACATATATTTGCTCCATACATAGCGGTACCATACAAGCACGCACCAGTGTGTACTGTGATAGAATGCCAACTATTCGTCGCTTTGCTTGCCTGCTGCTTCATGCGGCCTGCTTCCAGGCTCCTCACAACCAACCTGCCTGCTAAAGAAGTGAAAGGAATCCCGGAATCTCAATATCCCTCGGTTATCGACAAAACATCACCCAACACCCGAACCTGCCCCCCCGTCATACATTTCATCGACAGTATTATAGGAACGAAAACTATGAATGACGGATTATCACTTGCACTACGGTAGGGTAGGTGAAGGGGTGAATGGAAAAGAGGGAAAGAAGAAGAAAAGAAAAAAAAGACAGCCAGGGGAAATCGGTTCCCGGACTGGAGCACAGTGGTTGATTCAATGCACTTTCTGCGCATTAGCCGAAAGCAGGGTGCCCGAGACGACAATATTCTCTTGAGCCGGGGTTGTCTAAAGCCTTCTGCAATGCGATGCCAGCTCTGCTCTACAGTACAGTACAGTACCAGAACCAGAACCAGAATCCGGGGCAAATTCACTACAGGACGGGATATTTTGATCCAGATCACCGATAAAAATCCAAGTGGCAGATTAAAACATGCACAAGAATACAAGTCCCCGGCATGAAGAACCAGAACACAGGGGTCAACATTTTGTATGGCGAATTGTCTGTGCGCATCTGTGACCCCATACAAAATTCAGCTCCCAGGATCCCCCTTGTGTTCGACTTCTACTTGCCAGATACTTGTATCATGCTGCACTTGGAAATTCCATGTCACAGAAAGAGCACCATACGCTATGATGGGCGATCACACACTCTTGTTATCTTCACTTTGCCTCGTAGCTGGGGAAGAGGACTGGAGCTGAAGCTGAAGCCTCTACGAGCAGTTCTCTTCCGGCCGCTTTGATAGGCAAGAGCCATCTAGACTACGGTAGCGGCATCCCGCATTACTCTTGCTGGCTTGCCTTTTGCTACCCTAGTCATATGGTATTTGTAGCCAGCTCTCTCTCTAGTAACTCGCACACAACACTTTTGTATCACCATCTTCACGGGCAGCGGCTGTCACAGCTTGAATAGCACCATTCTAACCACGGAAACTCCAGCCTCCTGCACTTCACGAGCCTCGGGAGGCGCGAATAGAATCCACCACTCATTCATTCCCTTACATCCTCTCCAGGATAACCCCAGTTCCGCCCCAAATCCTGCAAGCAGGATGAAAAAAAAAAGTCTCTTACTCCATTTGACAGCTCTTCCCTTCGCTTTCCCACTGAAAGGATTCGCATATTTTTCCCTCTCCTTCCTCGCTTTCTTTTGCTTTTCCTCCCCTCTTCCATACGGTGACCGTACGGTACTTGTGGATTCTGTGCATACAGTATCAGAAAAACTTCCATCCCCTTCACCGCTGAACTACGGGTGCCGGTACAAGTACGGCAATCGAATTGGGCGGAATGTAACAGCCGGGAGCTTGCGGTTTCGGTAGTTTGCTACACGTGATCTGTAGATGAAGAATTATGATAGGGCTGCAGAGATGGGAGGGGGTAAAGAAGAAAAATTCTGGTGCAAAGGGTAGTGGACCCTGAAAAGGGTTTACCTTAAACTTGATATAGAAACAATCCATTGTTAAGAGAAGATTTACCACTCAGGGTCCAAAATCACGTCATCGCACTGGAGTTTTCACAGGTGAAAAGATAAAATCGTTTCTTGCCCCTCCCCCCGCTTTCCAGGTAAACTACGAACAAACGGACGGACACGAAGGAAGGCAAAGACAATCCCTACCCGAGCGCTCATCTGTCTGTCTCTGTCTGTTTGTTTTCCCTATCAATCCAAACCCCTCTTTTCTTAAGATTCCTCCATCAGATCAATCTCAATCAATGTCAACGTAAGTATTAATTGTTTACTGTTGTTCCCTTGGCGTTTTTATTTTATCCCATTGATTCCCTTTCTACCCCATCCCACGCTGTCAAACCCCCGCGGAAATTCCAGGAAATACAGAATTGGAAACTACCGACGGCGGCACTGTATCTTTGATAGCAAGAGATAGTTAACCCTTTCGGGTGGTGCCGATAGGAACATAACCTGGCATCCGGGGCTCACCCGTGCTGAGCGTGAATCTCTTCGCGGTCAGAAGGGATTCACAATCTGGCTCACCGGCCTAAGCGCATCCGGAAAGAGCACGATAGCAACTGCTCTGGAACAGCATTTGCTCCATAACAACATTTCTGCGTATAGACTTGATGGTGACCCCCTACTTTTATTTTGTTTCCCCTTTTCTCCTTGCCTTTTCTTTTTTCTTTTCTTCTCCTCCGACGCCGTGTCCCTACCGTATCTCATATTTCTCAAATGTCTCTGCCTCCTCTACCCGCTCGCCGTTTATTGGTGTGATCCTGTGTGGTGAGATCCTGCGTGGTGAGCCGCGACGATAAACATATTTGCTTTTTCCTCTCAGCCCCAACACACAGACACCTTACAAGAAGCAAAGAGAAAAAAAGGCATCAAGGCAGAAAAAAATTAGTAAACACTAGTCGGGATGGCCCGTGAAACATTCACCATGGAGTTGACCTGAGGAAAAAAACAGGCGACAACGTTCGTTTCGGCCTGAACAAAGATCTGGGATTCTCGGAAAAGGACCGGAACGAGAACATTAGGAGAATAGCTGAGGTACCCTCTTCTTCTGACCTTGTGAATGAATGGGCGGATTGCTCCCACGATAATTGGTTTACCATGAGCTAATGGGACCTTACTCCCTTTCCCTCTTCACTTTCCTCAGGTATCCAAGCTATTCGCAGACTCTTCCACAATAGCAATAACATCCTTCATCTCGCCGTACATCGTAGACCGAGCCGCAGCACGGGAGCTACACGCTGATATCCCCTTTGTCGAGGTACACGTCGACATACCAGTGTCTGTGGCCGAGCAGCGGGACCCCAAGGGCCTCTACAAGAAGGCCAGGGCCGGTGAGATTAAGGATTTCACAGGGATTTCTGCCCCCTACGAGGCACCCGAGAACCCCGAGATCAGAGTTCAGACGGATAAGGTATCTGTTGAGGAGGCGGTCAAGATTATTGTCGATTATCTGCAGGAGAAGGGGTTGGTGAAGCTGGGAGGGTAGGATTGGGGTGCATGATAGAATACGAGTGCCGGCACTGTACATTCCATGATTAGAATACAACCCAGGGTGATGAATGAAGTACGAGCAAGTGAGATGTTTTCGGACGGGCCTTTTTTTAGTGTGGGGAGAGAAAACCCCCCCGTACCCTACCCAGCACACGGGGGGTCGGGTGGGGGAACATTACAGCGCTCTGAAAGCCAAATTACGACCATAGCGAATCCATCCCACAAACATGGCCCACGGAAACACTGTGGGGGCACCCGAAGACCCAGACCAGACCTATCCTCAGCACGGACCCTAGCTAAGTTCAACATATCATAGCATCAACTCAAGGAACATAGATGCGGCACGTGCCCATCGGTGAGTGGCACTAATTAGTTCATTAATTAAACAGAAAATACAGCTTCGTTGCGGACCTGTGGTTCTCGTTGAGTGAACGGATGAATGATATCCTATGATTAAGGTTGTGCTAGGTATCGATGCCAGGCGGCTAGGAGGGGGGAGGCAGGTTTCGGTCCTGAGTTTCTTCATCCCACACCCGAGAATGGAGGAATGGATGAATGGTAGGTACGGAGGAAGTACCGGTATGTTGACCCAATCTTACCAAGTATTTACGAGTGCAAATGCTCTCTCCCGTATGGTACTCGAGTACAGTACCGTGGAGAAGATCAAAAAAGGAAAAAGAACCCCTGACGTTGCCTTATCAGATGATCATCGAAAATCACCGCATCTTTCCGCAAGATGGTTACCCCAACAGGTTAAAGCAGAACCCCAACCAACCGGTACGGGGCTGAATAATAATAATACACTGTAAAATTCAACACATCCAGTATGATACTCAAGGCAGGGACCCACATCAGGATATCAAATAACCCTTTCCAGAAGCATGCTGTACTCTACCCGAAGCAAATCCGGGAATCAGCAGCTTGCCAGGGATAGAGATGAGAACCTCAGCGTAGGTGAGTACATATCATATGAAAACGGCCACCGATATTACGCGTATTGCCTCCCCCTCCTCCTCCTCCTCCTCCTCCTGCTCCCCCTCCCCTCAGTCGGCGCTGGATGGGACCCGGTATACAGGCTCCTGGTAATCGCCGACGCTCTTCAACAGCTCAGTACCGCGTTTGTTGAAAGTACCGAGTAAGTTAAGTAAGGAGAATCGAGATTGAGCTACGGTACTCCGGCTGGTCGGAGACATGAGACCGGTACCCGGACAAGTAAAGGAGGGGAAATATATATATATATAATATTTCCTGGTCACAAGTACTAAGTTATTGAACCTCCGTTCCGAAGCGCGCCGGGTATTTTTCATGTTCTGGCCGGAGCCCCCGGGAGGAGGAGGAGGAGGAGGAGGGGTTTTGGTATTAGATGTGCTCGTGATGTGATCTGCTACGATACTACAGTAGATCGCTGTGGGGTACAGTGATGTAGGTCCAGTGGTCCGTCCGTCCGTCCAAGACCTGGTTTGGTTAGGAGACGGCGCTTGGGGCTGTTTGTAGTCTGATCTGATATTTTTGTTTCTGTAATTCTAGGATCGTGAAGAGGGAGGGAGTTGGACGGAGGTGAGAGACAGGGGGTGTCTGTTTTTGTGAGTGGAAGGGGTACAGGTAGACTTGACTCTTGTTTTCTACATCTTTCGTCTTTGTTACTGTATAGTGATTTTGTTTTTTTCTTCTTCATTTATTTATCTCTCCTGAATTAGATTTGTTTCGCTTCTTCTTCTTCTCCTCCATTATTGTGCTCATCCTCGCGTGGCTGAGCGAGTAGATGTGCATTTTAGTACTAATGGAGTCTGTCCTCACCCCTGCTAAGACTGCGCCAAGGTCGTCCAATTTAAGGCGAGGACCAGCGCAATCGGACGGAAGTCGGTGGCCCACGACTGGAAGCACTGGGCAGTATTAGGTGAGTCGCGAGTCGGTCAAGTCGGTCAAGTCATGATCCACTGGTGCGGGGGAGGGGTTCGGTTGGTTAGTTAGGTGGCAATGGTCATAGCGGGTCACTCGGAGTTGGTTTACCCTGATCATTTCTTGACGGGTCACACACTGAGTTCTTTGTAAAATTACAACTTCCCCCCAGTCACCCCAATAACTGACCTTTGTAGCGGGGGGCGGCGGTGTGGAGAGACTCACTCCCTACAATAAGTCTTACAAGTAACAACCTACCTACTCACTCACTCACTCACTCACTCACTCACTCTTAGACAACCAGATACAAAATCTCGCAAAATGAAACGTTCGCACATAACACGAATCGCGATACGATTATTATTTTCTGCCCTTCTGCCTACTTTCGAGTATAATACCTCACGTGCTAGCAATATTTCTACATGTCTCTCGGTCGGTCGGTCGGTGGATGTCTTTTGTTTTTTTGTTTTCGCATTGAGAGGGGGGGGGGGGGGAAGAGGGGCGGCGAATAGGCTTGAATATTCGGGGTGTTTGGTCGGTGAGGGTTTGTTCTGGGGGATTGTATTGGGGTCTATTGGAGGGATGGGGAGGGGGAGGTTGGAGGGCGGGCAGGCGCGTAATTTGGAGGTGAAGGGTGGAGACGGGGCGAAGGTGGGGAAGAGACAAAGGTTCTTTCCTTGATATGCTATGCAATAAAATGATGTGCCGAAAGTGAGGTTTCTGATTATGGGAGGGCAACGGCGTTGTATGGCGCCGAGAGGTTTAATTAGGTTTGAGTTAGAAGCCCGTTTGTTGTTTCTGTTATGCTACGCTAGGGGGACAGTACTGTACTCGCAGTACATAGCACCTTGCACCTCGCGAATCTGAGGTGGCAGGTGGTGTTTGTGCTGTTCTACACGGAATTCATTGCTAAACAAAATAGTCCAACTCGCCAACTCTGTGGCCGTAGGCAAGCGCTATTAAATTCGCTCTACAGCGGACTAATACGGTATAGCTTGGGTAAAAAAACAGTCAACCTCGCACACACAATACAACAAACAAACCAACAAAACAACCCATCACGACGAGGACCAGCACACCATCACCACACGAAAGTGAAATTTTTTTCTTCTTCCATGCATCGATGCATCGTTGATCAAAAAAAACATCCGGCCCTTCCTGACCTATCGAATCTTCCGATCCCCTCGGCCAGCCCATCTATAGTTTCGTGGCCATATAGCCTGCTGAAGGCGAAAACTGAAGGAGGGGTTCATCTCACCAACCAATCCAACACCTCATGCTAGAAACCTCCGCGAAGGTGCGGGGGTAGTTCTACCATACGCCAGTGACGTATTAGAGAGGGGGAGACTAACAGCGGTTAGCTTACGGCGGGAAATTTGGATGCCTGCAGTAGACTAGATAGAGTTTTTCTGCCTGCCTTCTGTGCTGAGGGGCCCGGGGTGGGGCCTGCCAGCTCACGAGGATAGCTTTTCGTCACGATTTTACTTTTTGGTGAGTGTCTCTTCGACTTGGAGAGCTTGGGAGGTTACGTATGAGGCGTATGATCATTCATGTCTACGGCTATGGTGAATTGGAAGTGACCGAAGATTCTGGTGCTTCTTTCTGGTGAGGGAAAAAAAAAAGTTTTTTCGCCCTGTTGGTGGAGGAGAGGAGAGGAGGAGAGAGAGAGATTTAGGCTTGCGAGTGATGAGGAGTGAGTTTATTTCGGTCACGAGCCTGAGCTGTCAGACTGGAGATAACGTGCAAAAGTACTCGTATGGCGGTGAGACGGAGCTGGTGTGAAGTGTGTGTGCGCGCCGGTATTCGGTGATCTATTGGAGGCCCGAATTCCGTAAGCGACTCGCCTCCAGCGGGGGGGGGCTTCTAGCTTAGGAGAGGCACTCGCTGTCAGATGTGAATATGTTTTTAAAAATCATAGACACTGCCGGGGTCAACCGAATCGGCATAAAGCCCTATTCACAAAACTTCTCCGCCAATGCTAAACATTTCGGTCAATCACAAAAATGTTTCCCCTCTTCACCGCCTGTCACATTACTTATGACCAACTGGCCAACATCCTATGCTCAACCCTAGTCCTAACCTCTAGTTCCACCACCCTCAGACCATTCTGATCTCCCGGCCCTACCGATACAGGATCGACGTCTGTTCTTTGTGGCGTTTAGGGGTGCAATTTTATATCATGTGGTGTATAGCGGAAGGGTGTCGAAGGTGAAAAGTGCCAATACTTTCGTAGCTTCATCCCTTGCGTAATCAAGAAATTGAAAGAGAGTAAAAGCTACTATTTTAGTCTCCTCCGGCACGCCGCCAGTGGTCTCTGTGAAGTCTGAGACAAGAACCCTCGTGCTGCGCTATCGGCGTTTGAACGAATATAACTGTACCTGAATGTCACACTCTCAGTGTGTGTCTGCTCGAGGATTAGAGTCTGATATCTGTCTTTTAAATATCCCTCCACCGAAACCTTATTGTTGGATTTCTTATGATAAATCCTTGTCCTCTCCTCAAGAGTAGATCTCATTACGAATCGCAGTAAGTTTCCACACAAACAGGGTTGGCAATGTAGACTCGCATCTCCTTCGCGCCAGCTCTTCCACCGGTATTCTAAGTTGGCTGTTGTTGCAGTTTTTCATAATGCCGTATATAGCCAATTGGTATAAGCGCTCGTTTGCTGACTGGGGATTTTATATCCAAAGTTTAGTTATTAGCTAGGAGATGTGCATTCTCCAGGTTAGCCGTATTATTTAGGAGGGAAGCCCGAGTATACTGGTATAGTTTAGCTGAACTGTACGGAGCTTGGATCTATAGAAGGTCTGATAAACTGGCTTGGTATTCGTGCATAGAATTCATGTTGTGATGCCATTTGGTGGAGGGTAAGCAAAGGTAGTGAAGTGAGGATAATCGTGGTTTTGGAGGGGAGGTTGGATTTCTTGTGCGGAGTGTAGGGTTTCCGGAGCTCCTCCTTTCCAGACAGCAATTTTTTGGGTTTGGAAATAGGTGATGCTGAATATGAGCAAATGGGCGCCTATTCGAAGGGGGGTGAACAAGCAATCACGGTATGTCACTCGTAAAATGCTTCTTGATCTGATGTTTGTTCGATGGCTAACATATTTGTTTCACAGGGCAGACTCATTTATCATGCCTCAGATTTTGCCTCTGGGTATGTGAATCTGAATGGCGAGTGTGAATGTTATTTCTTGGGATATCCCTTTGAATACATGGCAGTTAGCTTGGCATTTTGCGTTGACTGTTGGGTGGAGTCTGTGCGGGATTGCCCGCCTCCGAAGGAGGGAGAGAATGCTTAGGGAAGAGATTTGTGAGTGGGACTGCCGTTTCCTTTTGTTTGGCATAGGTCATCTCTAGCACTATCGTCGTTTGTTCAACAGGGGTCACGGGAAGGATATTAAGGAGCGGATGAGGCCTTGGCTCCTGTCTTACCTGGACTTCCGCTTTACTTTTAATAACCTCCAAACGGACTCTATTACAAGACGGGACAAACATCTCTACATCTTCATTCGGAAGGCGGTTTGCTCCCGTCACCGGGTTTGCCCATCTGAAGCCTTTATGCATACATACAGGAGCAATATCTACTGTTTGTCTGCAGCTGGGACTGCAGCTCTCAATCGAAATGAATGGTAGACTATTGGGTCGTACTGTGCTATGGAGTTGTGAGGTTAGGGAATGGTAGGTTAGTCTGTGTATGAGTAACTTTCTTAGTGGTAGCAGATTCGGGAGTCAGCCTGGATCGATATGGGAAAGGATTTGCACTCTCTTGCTCCACCTCCCATCAGCTAGCATGAGATCAATGCGTTGCGTTGACTGTGATCGGTGGATCTGCTTCAAATGGCTCCACTCCTTGGTTGACATATCTAGAGGTAAGGTAAGCTGCTGCCCCAGTTCCCGGGTCTTCACCTGCTTTCTAGTACGATGTGGTTATTAAAAGGACAAAGATGTCGTGCTCTTTTTGAGGGGACTTTGCTTACAGGTCCAATGGCTAAACAGCAGCATATTTGCCATTTACCGTACTTGGCTGCTTACACGTGAGTCTGGATGAAGTACGTTAGCATTCGCTTCTGCTCTCAGCACCGATAGACTGATAGTTGTATAGTTCTATCCCTTCGCAATTATCCAGCATTCATGGCTCGCAAAGGTTGGGCTTCTATCAATCGATCCTGCGTAAACCTGCAGTTATAATGTGGTTCAAGATGGGGAGCCCTGGCATGCACTAGAAACCATCACCCTTATGTGCCTGGACTAACTGATGGGCATCAAGCTAGGCCCTGTAGAGCCTGGGGCAAGTGGCCCGGACATATCCACCGAGCAGGAGAGCTAATTATTCATGGATCTCTCTGAATAAAATCTGCGCTAATCTATCGGCTAGGGTGTGGGACATTGAGGATCTAGGTCACATCTTTGGCTTGACTTTTTGGTCTTTCGCAAAGCTTGTCATTCCTTACGATGGGACTGAGAATGCATTCTTGGAGATACATCCATTGGCATATGTATCTTGGACCAAGCGTCGGACTTTGGAAACCAATGAGACTGGTGGCACCATACAGGCTTTTCACAAGATAATAACGGGCGTCTGCGGAACAATATCTGTCACTGGGTGTTGCTGAGCTACCGGTAGACCTTACCGGTAGCTGATAAGGCGGAGTATCTGGAAAGCATATGTGAACTTGTGGATTGTTTAAAGATGGCCGCCCGGGGTATTGGCAATTGACTGTCCTAAATATATTTCAAGGGACGATACGGTTCAGGAGCTAACGCAAGTAAGTTTCCCAAGGCCCCACTGTCCCGGATCTACCGGTTGCAATTATGCAGGTAGTTGTTTAGTCTTCGCTTCTAGGTGGATATTGAATGGTGCCCTTCAACTCTCCCCCCTATTTCGATTTCTGCTGGTATGTGGAGGTGATATGGTGAATAGGGCTCCGGCTTGGCCATTGTCCAGGGCGCACAAACCGTCATTTCACACAGAGATTCCAGACACTCACCACGCGGTTTGGATGTTTTACTGTGATTCCACGCGAGTGCGCGGAGTTCCGGCGGGTACGAGTAAATCATGCCGCGGTGCTCGTGTGTATAACGTTTTGGAACCGATATCAGCATATTTTCGCCTTACGAAACGCTGGGGAGTCTGGTTTTATGACAGGCTCTGTTGGACTGGATGGCTTGTGCGGCGGGGGGCAATGTGCTGAGGGATCGAGTGTAACGTCGCATACAACACGTGTAAGATAAGTGCCGGATATCCAACAAACGGAAACAACCGTGAATCAGTCGATTTTTTATTTTTTTATTTTCAAAACCCTTCAACTATTTTGGGGTACGGTTTCTGTATGCAACTGCTGGGTTATGACATGAAAATCCGGATCACTCGATTGTAACATGGATAGATGTTCGGGCAACATCACACAACTTACAATTGGGTTTCCTGGTTGTGTTATTTTATTTGTTCTTGCTTGGCTTGCTGGGGTTCGGTTTATGGAATAGCCATATTTCGGACGAGTTTAGTGTTGCTACTCATATCTCGTACTGGTCTGATTTTACCTGGGAAGTTTGAGTGGAGGAGGTAGTCATGTAAGCGGATGGTAGGAGAATACTGTTTTGCGGAAACTTGAAAAGTTGAATAGGTTAGCATATTAGATGAGGTAAAAAATCATGTAAGATATATGTTTTCTGAGCCTCTGGGGAATCAATCCCCCTTCTGTCCCGAATAGCAGCAGGCACAAAGAGTATGAGCAATGGCTGCTTGAAACCCCTGATCTCTGCTTCCGTCCGGAATCGCGCTGCGGGGTATTTCATTGGGGCTTGTGGACGGAAAGAGGTCACGAATCGCGGGGGCCTGTGATCACACCTGATACCAATAAGGTTGGTGCTCGAGTGCGTGCCCATCAGCATGACCTATTCACCTCCTTCCGCAACATCTCCTATCTTAAACGGTTCTTCTTGGGTGCAATTGAAAAGTCCCAACGTGATGAAAAAAATGCAAAAGACAATTCAATCATTACTCCCTCGCTATGGAGCCATGGTGTAAGTCTAATACATAATGTTTTTCCCTACGCGCATGCTTGGCAAGCCCTTTTCGGTTATCCATACCTTATTTTAGGAATCTTAAGTTGGACAAGTATCATCTGGCACGCTAGTACACAGTCAGAACCACACTCTATAACTGTTTTAGCATGTTTAAAGGTCCGGTCAATTATATCTACTACCGTAGTACAAGTACCCCGGCAGTATGTTTTCGCACGGTTAACCCACGAAATAATCCCTGTCGTGTATGAAAACAGACTCCTCGGGGCTTGTATATAGATTGGAATACGATTATAATATCAAGGGATACCGGTACTCAGAGTATTATATATTGTGAAAAAAAGATTATGGATTATTCTAAGCTTGATGTTTGTATAGTTCTTATTGGAAAGCGGAGAGGCCTACACGGGCGAGGGATATGGCGTCGCGTAAAAAGTTGCAGTTGTCACAGTTCCTAATATTATTGACCTTTTTTATCTGCCTTTAAAGGACTTTCGTACTTGAGTCACTGAGACTTTGAGAGATTGTTTTTAATTTTCTTGATCAATTTTCATTTGCTTGATATTCAAAGAGTTGACCTTAGCCAGTCCGCAGCAGAGAATACAGCAGTTGACCGGTTGTTATCTCCAAAGTGTTCATAGAGTTTGTGTAATCCAGTGCTTGGGCGCCGGAGTGAGAGCTGCATATGAAAAGTTGCCTTTTCTCTGCAGAGTAAACACGGGCATCTGGGGGAGAGACTGGCACTTCTCTCACCGAGTCCTGCAATCTTAAGCTATTATCAGTTCCCGGACAATCCCGACGTGATTGCCGAGGTCTGGGGGACGATCGTTTGAGGGAAAGTTTAAGCATAACCGGCAACTCTGGTACCCCACAAGCGGAAATCCCGGAACTGTCTCCAATACCTGCGCTACCAATACCGGCGCTCGAGTGCTGTGCCCCAGTAGTCTACCTGTCAGCGACGAACAGGGATGCGTGACAAGGGTTTGTTTGTTACCCTACCGTGAAATTTCTCGAAATCAACCCATCTCAGCGGTAAACTTAGGATAGGTTTACTAGTAGTTTGACAGGTTAACGGAATTGCGAATACTGGTTATGATAGTAAGATCCAACCCATCTAGTAGGCTTATCCTGTGCTATTTCGTGAAACCGCTATTCTTTCTTGGGAGCTTTCTACCCAGAATCCGGAGATTACACCGCTACCGGTGAGGGTGGAGATTTCGCAGTCCTACCAAATATCCCTACCCGTCATCCGCCCGTTTTCGCTGCGCCTCGTTTAAGACTGGTTTGGCCAGCTAGGTCGAGGCTCTTATAAATACTCTCCATCGTGTCAGGCTATGGCTGCGGGGCCTTGAAGGATTAGAGTCATGAGTGATGACCAATGATGGAGCGGGGAGGCGGGGGTTTGTATGATATACAGTTCCCATTCAAAACGGGGAAGGTATCTAAGAATTAGAGTTTTTCCGGACTCCCAGTATGGTTACTGAGGGGAGAGTTTTAAGTTTGCCTGAGCAGGGACACTACAGTATTCCCTTGGGGGTATAGCAAGGAGGGTTAGGACTGATAGGCTTCTGTTGTTCCTTCCTTTAGGGCTAGGGTTTCTAAAATTCTTGAGACTACAGGCCAGTTTTTTGTGTACAATACGGTAGGTATTGATAAGAGCGGGGGAAGGCCTGGAGAGTGCTGAACTTGGGGATTTCCTTTAAGCGGGGAATATAGGGCTCTGAAAGATCACTGCTGGGGTCTGTGGCGGTGGTGGGTGTAATATTAGCTTTCTCGGATTGTTAGGTGGTGGTTGACGTGATCACTGAGGCTAAGCTTTCCGGTCAAGGTTTCTGCTGGATGCGAATGCGACTCCGATGGAAGTGGAGGTAATAATTATGTCAATATTGCCGGTAAGAAAGAAGGAAGTGTATTTTACAAACAAGTAAGTTGACAAGATATTGGGTGCCCAAATCCAACGATTTCCTTAATATCAAACCCCGGGTAATAAACCTCAGATATATACATCGAGCGCGCCCAAACGCTGATGGGGAAAGAAAGAGGAGGCGGAAGAAAGACCCCACAGCGGGGTAACCCCAAATATAGACATACAAAGCCCCGAGAGATGTAACATAACTTGAAAAAAGGAAAAAAAAAGGAGGAGAGACTCCTTCCTCCTGGTGTCATACCCCTCCCCTATCAGTTCCCCCGGGACCTGACGACTCTCCATCCTCCTCCCTAATCGGTGGCAACTCCCGCTCGTGATCGCCCATCTCGGTAGGCACAAGGTCTGTATCCGTCCACATAGTGTACGCGGTGGACGTGGTTTCCGAGGCGGCGTCGGGGTCCATCTTGACGCCCAAATGCTTTATCCTCTCCTGCTCCGCCACCCACCGCTTTATTCCCTGAGTCTTTGGATCCTCAACAGTGATCCGGTTATCGCCGGGTAGCCCATCCCAATCTGCATCGGAGGATTCCTGGTCCGAGATCATCTGCCGCCTCCGGCGTGCCCAGCTCCAAAATATGAATGCAATTGCTAAGAAGAAGGAGGTGGAAAGAGAGACTGAGATTGCGATCGTGACGGTTTGGCCTTTGTTGGGGCCATTTTTGGTGGCTATGGTGGTGGTGGTGGTGGTGGTGGGGGTAGGCGAGTGGGGGGTGAGATCCGCACTCCTTCCCGTCCCATTTATATTCGTATTTGCCCCTCCCGCAACGCCTGTCTCACCAGCTCCCAGCGTACTCCCCGGCCCCGTCGCCGTTGGAGCGGCGCTGGAGCTGGCGTCCGTGTGAAATGCCTGGGACAATATAGCTGTAAACTCTGGGCTCCCAGTCTTGACCCCTTGGCTCTCCGCGGCCTTTGAAAGCTGCTCCACCGCATCATTGCACACTGGGTTCACAAACTCCCACACCCCCATTATTCGCCCCACGATGTTCTCCGGCAGACCGTCTAGCGTGCAGTTTGGCCGGCATCCCGAGAATTTCACAGCCGAGAGACAGTAGCAATCGTGAATTGGCGCATCTAGGGCGTCCCAGGCGACCTGGTCGTGAGGTATATCGCCTCGGCATTGGTTTATGCCAGATTTTTGGGTGCAGGATCTTACGCAAGCTTCTTGACCGGCTGTTGGGGTGGCTGATAGGAGGAAGAGGAGGAGGAGAGAAGTGAGTAGTTTATAGTGATGGAGTAATTTCATTGTGGCATGTCCGGGTTTGGTGTATGTTTTGTTAGACAAGGGAAGGAAGGGAAGCAAAAGAGAGAGAAAGACGGAGGGATAGAAAGGAAGTTAGTTCGTTGAATGTGCGAACGTCTGTCGATATATCCTCCCCCTCCCCCCCTAATTGAACTGATTCCGGGAATTGTATAAGGAATGTCGTACGTGCGCATGTATATTTCTGCGTTAAAAGTATGTGGCAGCGGTGATTCTGATATATAGAGGAAGGAGCAGACTTCCTTCCCTCCTCCACGACGGTATTTGCTAAACGGGGAGTGCCCCTCCCCCCCCCTCCAAGCTGAAATATAAATAAACCAAAAGTCATCAAGATCTAATATCTTGAAAACTGCAGGATTCGGTAGTATAGGCTGTGTTATGGAGTCGACCAGTGCAGTACGCCAGCAGCCACCCGCGTGCCCCTTCTCAGCATTTCGGCAACCCATCCGTCTTTTCGGTTATTGGATTTTGGTTTCCTATTTCTCGTTTCCTCTTACCAGAAGACCTTTGCATGTAAAATAGAAAGCGTAGGTGCTGACGTGAGGATTTCTTATGCCTGTAGTATACCTTTCCTGATGGCACTCTAGAGGCGATAGTGGGGATGAGGATCATATCCCTAAGCGCCAAGTGCTTTTTCTTCGCATGCGACAGACCGACCTGCTGTGCGACAACGAGTGATCGTGGGTGAGTAACAGGGGTAAGAAAGATTTGGAATGCGCTGTAGTGTACTTTACCGGATTAGAGCGTAGCTCATCCAAGACAGGGGGGGAAATTGGGAGGGTATTTTGAAAAATTGGGCTTGATCTTTCATCTAGCCAACCGACCCACAACGCCCGAAGAGGAGTTAGGGGTTTTTGTGTGATGGGGGGATGAGTAATTTATCTGAGTTCGCAGGTGTGATAGGGTTATTGTTTTAACAAAAAGTATGGTGGAGTTAAGTTATGATACTCGTATGGTATGATATGTGTAGTTTTATCTGGTGGCGAGGCAAGGATTGAATATTATTTGCATTTGCTCCTCCACCATTGGGCGATTCTGGAACGGGTATTTGATATGAAGTCCCTAGGATACCGAATCTGGCCTTTTAGGGGATGTTTGGCAAGCTATCATTTGAGGTGTTTATCATCTCAAAACGTGTTTTGGGCCCAAATTTTCAAAGTGCGTTTTGGGTATGTTTTTTGTTTATGGTTATGAACTCTAACCTACAGTCGCACCGGGTTATAATGGGATCCTTTGTGCGGGAACCTCGCTATTACGAATGAATCTTCTGGAAATTTACACTCCTGCTCCCATACAAATGGACATCGCTGTAAGGAATTTCTTCCACAACCTCGCTATAGTGAACGAAAGATCCCTCCAAATCCCGAACTGCTCACGCTCCTTATAAAGAGGTGCAAGAGTAGATTATGGCGACATTGTAGTAATAATAATACATCATTACTGTTAAATTTTATTAAATTTTTAGACAGGATTCTAATATTGAAAAACCCTTCCTCTTTGCCCACACCTTCTAATAGAATCTAAATGTTAGTTTCTAGATAACATGCTGCTTGGTGAGCATTGTAGGCAAAATATATTTAAGGATTTTCTCAAAACATATCTAGCAAAACGCATTTTGAGATGACAGTCATCTCAAATGGCGTTACGCTAAACGGCCCCTTAGCTATAAATCTTCATCCTATAGGGTATCACTCTATTACCTATATAAAAGTGGTGGGTAGACTACAGGTGTTTGCATTAACAGGGTTCTCTGCTAGCGTAAGAAGATTGATAGAGGAACCGGACAAGGCTTGGCGAGTCCCAAAACTAATGGAGAAATTAGCAGTGAGAGCAGACAACGAAAAGAGGCCAAAACAAGTCCTGCTTCCAACCCTATCACCACGGCTCTAGACCCTTCGGTGCAACTGTAACTAATTGTACCTCCTAGTAAAAAAAAAAAAAAGGTACCAGAATAACTCACCTAGCAAGAATAACAATACCTGACGGCGAAAATACCGTATATCCCGTTCTGCTGAACCGGGTTTACTCAGCGCGCTTATGTGTCGTAGGGCGCGATTGTTGTACGGTATATACCTTACTCTAGCCCACTTAAGGTAATGCACTTAACCTCCTTCCCCCCCTGCCTTCCCGAACCTGTACGACCTGCCTTCCATTATTAACGAAAGAGAAAAAAAACCCCTTTCCTGTTATGAGTTCCCCTGTTTCTTCTATGATGCTCTAAAATCTGTAAAAATACCTATTAGTGGAGGGAATGTTCCATCTTATGATGTTTATCCGGAATCCTAGGAGCCCCTTATAATCCCAAAGGCAATAATGGTGCCCAATGTCAATTGGCACTATAAGGCAGCACATTTCGGTTGTCACGAGGGGGTTGCTAGGTGGTCCGTTAGGCGGACACAGGGATTTTGGACCAGAGGTTGTTTGCCAAGGAAGTGAGAAAGAGGAGTGGGGGGGAAGACTCCTCTAACTTACCCTTCAAGCGCGGTGGACAGCGTTGAGTATTCACAGTATGTCTCGGATGGGGGTGTTCAGGGTCGAAGTTTTAGATCTTGCTCCATGATTTGCAATGGTGATGTGGCAGGTCCTAGGACTCCCTAGGGTATTGACGTATTGGTACTTGAGGGAAAGATATGGAACTAGAGCTAGAATATTGTGGGCTGGAGGGATGCCTTCCCACGCAATAGCACTACCGGGGGGTCCTGGCATTTCTTAATCCCGGGTGACATAACTACGTTTGCTATGTTACCTTGTTAACAATTTCGGGTCTACATTGTACCGGGCTGGTGCTCTGCGGAACCGTACTGAAGTACAAGGAACGAGAGGTAAGCAGTGAGAAGGTCCATAAAAGAAACTCCTAGCAAGGGGATTGGTCTCATGTCATGATATCTGGGTGCAGGCTAATGTGGTGTGCTCTAGCCTACTTAATTGCATGCCGGGTCCTATATTTTGTAGCGGCAGCGGGAGCTTGAGTTGATATTGGGGGGGGGGGGAGGGAAATGGTACGCATGCATCAAATTACATTAGAGTCAAATGCTGTTCTGACCCCACAGCGCATGTCTGGTATAACACTCTAGTACCTCAGATCACTGGATCTTAAATTATCTTCATAAACTACCCATATCGCACCCCACAATGCCGTAAGTTATGGCAGTCTAAACCATTAGATTAGGTAAGTGGCCGGCAGTCTCCTTCTCTTCTTGCCGACCTTCGGTCCGGCCTGTTTTGGTTCGGGTTTATCTTGACCCTAAGATTTTGCCTTTCGCAAACGCTTGTCCCGTGGCCAACAAAGCCTCCCAAGATCCCACCGCCCTCTAATTTAGTCCAAACACTGCCCCAGAGAACTTGGGCATATACAATACAACCCGGTATCTTGTAATACTCAGGTACGAATTGGTAATTTGCACATCATATTAACATGCCATCTCCGACCTTTGGCCTGCACCACTACTGCCGAAACGCGTACTCGGGAGTGAGTAAGAACTGGAGAACTGTTTCAGCTGATCTATACGAATCTCCAAGGAGACGGGGTTTACGTTTTCTGATTTTCACCCGGGCACAGCGAGTGTCCTACCTGTCCCCTTCAGCCAAATAAATTGGCTTTACGCGCGAAGGCAAGTCAAATGAAACTTTTACCTTACCTACTGTAACGTCGATATCGCCCCAGCAGTCCGCTGCTCCTTTTCCCACAGCCGCCCACACTCCCAGAACAAGCTGGGGGTTCCAGTAACAGCTCGGGTGAATTTTGTATGGAAGTAGTCATCGCACACACAGATTATGTGTTCTGTCCTTAATTGTGCAATCTGCGGTACTGTACAGTACTGCCTCAACTGTTTCCCAGTTGTTCCCCGGCAACTTGGTATGCGTGATTAGTTACCAGTGACAACAGCTCAGCACAGAGCTGCGGGGTGTTGTTTCTATCTAGGAATGAGCTTGAGCAGATATTGAGATTCTTCTCTCATATGGCGGTTTCACTTGGCATTTTTTTTGACCCTTTCTTCCTCTCGGCCGGCCAGCAAGATAGTGCAGCATACGTGAAGTTGATATTTTACTCGTATCAGGAGTGCTAAAGTCTAACGAATCCTGGATCGTAATCGACTTCAGGATAGAACCGGAAGCACGGATCGAAAGCCGATCCGGTACCGACTCTTTACAGTACCGGGGAGCGTTCTATCGTACACCACGTATTTCATGCCGTACTCCCAGGGTATCCAGCCGTGAGGTGCTTGAGTACCACGCTCAAATACAGTACAGTACTTGTACAATAAACCATCTACAGTGCGTTTCCAATTTTGTTCCTCTGATAACTAGAGCAAGGATCCCTACTAGCGATGTCAGCGACGGGAAGTGGAACTGTCTACTAGTCTATATCCGCTTCCTTGACAGAAGCGACGCCGCAATCAATCTTCTATCACCTGCCGCAAAAAGTCTGCTAGTGTTTGCTAAATTTGGGGTGTGGGATCTTTAGAAACAGGATTTCTAATCATCCGTCTATCTTACACTCGCATAGGGGCTGGGGAACCGAATACCTGAGGCGGGCAAAGCCCCCCACCACGGCTACAGATCTCATGCTTTTCTTTTTCCCTCCCGATTGGATGGGATATGGCATTACCGCCGAATTTTTCGGGCTGTAGGATCGGCCACTGGAGATATTGGAAGCTGCGGTTGAATCTGCAGAGATTGAGGCGTCAGCGGCACGAGTGCCACTTGGACGCACAGCATTATCCTCTGAGTTACTATATAGGGATGGTGGGCGGGGCCAACCCCAGAGTGCCTAGGAGTTGCTCGTCGGGCTTGATGGCTATGCTAGATTAACTGGAAACGTGATAGCTGAGCCTCATTATAGAGCGCAAAACGAGGAGTTAGAACTATTAGCCTGCTCCCACAGTAAATTTGGCTCTGATATGTTTAACGAGAATAGGGCCGAGAGATTAAGTCAATGGGTTCGTGCTTTCCCAGGAAGCTCAGAATTGTCTTCCCGATTTTAGAGTCTCTAGTATGATACCGGTAAATGTCTCTCCAAAGACACCTTCGGCAGTTTCACAGTGCCCACATGGAAGGGGCGAATTGCTCTCGCCTCTGATCCATCTCCGCCACGAAGCAACTCCTACACCCTCTCGTATTGTACTCGAGTACGATAGGCTTGATCAACCAATAACCCGCTGCGGGCCTCTAATAAACACGCTTCGGATTCATTAGGTTTACCTGGTGTAGTTTGACGATATATTTTGAAAGTCATGAGAGTAGGTGAGCAAATCATACTACATTTGCCACATTTGCGGCACGTGATAGAGTCCTCGTATGGAAAAATTCCTAGCAATGATCCAATGCAACACGCGGAATGGCCTGAATCACGGCCTGGAAGGGACCCAAGAGTTAGTTATCCAATTTATTCGTTTTCCTGGGAGGGGGGGAATAAATCATTCCCAGTACCCAGGAAGGGATAAGCTCAGAGGTTTGGGGCTAGGATTATTACTAATCGGAGAGCTAGGAGCATGACCTTCCCAAGCTCTGGGCCTACGATAGATGGTCTCTAAACTTTATGGTGGCCCGTGACGGTATTACCTTTTTGGCGAAAGCGAGCAGCAGAGAGTAATGACTAGATCTAGATAGAAGGAGTCTGTCTTGCTACCTTGGAGCACCCTATTTCCACTTAACACCGAGATCTCCAAGTTATCATTTTTCGGGGGCGGACAGTACTCGGATACCAGGGCTAGTCCGCGAACACAGGGCTGACAAAGCTAACGACGATATTAGGAATAGCGCACGCACTAAGGGGTGTGTGTTGAAAACCAGAAGAATTCCTCGAACGCTTTCTGCTTTACTATTGGTTGAACTATCTATTCAAGGTTTCTATTGGATATTTGCCACTTTAGCTCATGCTCAGAATAAATCCTGGTGTTCGCGGACTAACCCTGACACCCGAGTACACCTCTCTTAGCTTCAGACGAGTCCTGACTCCCTCATTATATACCTCTTCCACTCTATGTCTAGCTAATCTTGGGTCTGAACAGGACCATTGGGTGACAATTCCTAAGGACCAAATATACCCTTAGGGTGCCTGTTATGAACTCTATAATCGTCTAGTAGGGAGAGCAGGCGTGGCGGTGGTTCACATAATATAGGGGTAACAGTGGCAAGAGCATACTATGCTCATAAGAACCTGCCACAGTGCTCAGATAGCACTAATGTCTTGTATTCAAGTTGAAACTAGCATAGTAACTTATCCTCCCTAGTTTCCAAAATCCTTCAAACCAATATAGAAATTTTCACCACTCTCTTCACATCTCTCAGTTTTTATGTTAGTTATATAATTTTGCAAAATGGTAAAAAAATATACTATATTCTTTCATACTCTCAATAATGACTAATAAAATAAACTACTTTTCAAGTTTCCTTCTAATACTTTACAAATACTTAGTTTTAACCTGTATGGCAAAAATTTATCTTAGTCAACTATCATACTATCTCTCATATAACTTCAAGTTTAAACCTACCACTACTATGATATCAGGAATAGAGTTACCATCAATAAAAACATGTAACCAAATACTATGATAATACATGCAAAAAAATCCACCTTAATTTGTATAATTATTGTTGAGTAGTATGGACCTGAATAAGAGTGGCCTGTCTCAGGAGATCTGTTCCTATTTTTCTGGGAAAGTGAGAAGGCACCAGCAAAGTAAAACCATGCATTATTAAGAAAGGAAAGTCTGACGTCCTCAGACGTGTTACCCTTATTCAAGTTAATACGGTAATATGTGGAAATTCATTATGTACTCGAGTACTAGCAGATTTTTTTTTTAATATCCGGACACACATTGGGGCGAATTTGTATGCGGCTTGGTACCAAGGTGTCCGGATACTTTTGAAAACGGCTAGTTTTTTTTTTTTTGTTAAATCATAGAATTTATCTGTTTAAGGTACAGACCTCGCATGCAACCCCTTAAAGTTATGGCGTCAGAAACCTCCTTCACAGGCCTAGGGAAAAACAAGCCACCCCACGTCCCTCTGGTATGGGAACAACCGCACATCCTTCCCCATAAAGCACCCACCCCTTATCCAAAAACAAGAAGTAGCACTAAACAAGACCGGCAGGAGGCAACAAGAAAACCCACACCGTATATCTTCTAAAAGGAAGGTGTCCAAAACTATCCAAAACAAAAGAAATCCTTGACTGACAAATCTTCCAAAAATACAACTGTCCCAGCCTCAAAAGAGCAGTCCGGGTCTCTTGGATAACCGAGGTTCTCCATCGTGTTGGTTAGAAGCCGCTCTGAGAATGCAGACTCCTGAAGTGTTGTAACAACTGACCGGACAGGCGGTGACCAGAGACAGTGCTATACCAGCCACATTGCCGGGGGAGCCCAGTTGGTTCATGTATGTCGACAGACAAGGCAGGATGCAACAAGGTGTCCCAAGCCAGGGCTGAAGGGAGTATTTACTTCCTAACAGTATAGCCAGATGCCACCGAGGAAGGGAGGACTCGGAGGTAGATAGCAGGTAGAATGCCAGCCATAAATCTTTTCTTCACGAAGAGGTTTGTCCCACTGCCTATGAAGCCTGAAGTTTGGCTGCGGGGTAGGATCGCGACGATGATTCTTGTTGTTGTTCCCCGCAACCACCTTCCCAATTAGGAAGGTGAAAAGCGGGGGAGGAAAATAGGGGGATTCAATATCTTTTATTTATAACTAAACTAGCTAATGGAGAGACTACCTATCCGGGCTTGCACAACCACATAGGGGGAGAGAAGCTTGTTTTGAAAAGGCTAGTACTGTACTGTTCTAGTATGATACAACAACCAGGGTTACTTGACACCATCCACAATTATAAAGTTAAATAAATAAAATTTACTTTTGTGGAAAAATAATTCAGAATCTCTTCTACTCAGCTCATAGGAATATCCGCTAAATCCAGCGCACCTTCTAAGATATCCTACAGGGCAAGTGGCTTGCTTAACCAAGGGAATGCCACATTTTATGAACAGTGTATTCCATTAGCCAAGCGAGTAGTCGGCTCACCGGGGTGGAACAGATAAGGCAAGAAGATATATCTCTGCATAGTGTGAGCACGAAAGCAGTGATAGGGCAACCTTTGCATGCTTCCCACTACTGGTATTAGTTTTGTGGCCCATATTCTAGACTGCCCGAACCATATTTAACGCACACGGCCGCACCGTCCACTGTAAAACTAGCCTCTCTAATTGAGAAAGAGTAAAAAGGTCTGTTCATGATGACAAATAAGTATTCTAGTGATAATACATAAAAAATCCCCCATGTTATGCTATTCACAGCCCACTACGAATAATTGTACAGCCCCCATCCTATCTAAGTTAGGCTTGATTCAACCCAACCCACAAGACCCAATCGACACCCCCATAGAGTTAAAGACAGTTAAAAGGGTTACATATATATATGAAAGAAACGGCCCGATGTGCCACATCACATTAGGGGGGATTTTTTCCAGAATAAGACGGAAAAAGGAAAGAGAAAAAAGCCATGAGCGACAGAAACAAATATGCAATAACACTCCGCATAAAACACCCTTTTTTGTGAAGCCGAAAACTAAAGCTGTTTTTAGAAGGAAAAGCGAAAATAAGAAAAGTGCAATGAATCAGTAGGTAGGTAGGTAGGTAGGTATATATAGACTATCGTGGCGACGACGGTGATGACGGAATGACAGTGAGTGACCGAAACCTGACTAAAAAGATTATGTTGTCAAAATAGAAATGTGACAAGAAAAGAAGGGCCAAACATGATTTCAAACAAGAAAATGAACGACGGGTGAGAGGGTTGGAACATCCAAGCTCGAAACTAATGCTTGATATCTTTCTCTGGTGCTTGTGATAATAGCTTCAGACTGGTGCTACTATTGTTAGAGTCCAGCCCAAACGGTGCTATACCGGAGGCACTTTAAAAAGGCAAGGAGAAAATGAAGCAAGCAATTTTCTGGATCAATCCCATCAACTCGTCCCCTTTCTATGGAAAAAAAAAATACCCCCGACCTTACTCCCTTGGTAACCATGAAATGTGTATGAATAGTGAGGCGAGAGTGAAGCTCGATTAAATGTACATTAAAATTTCGGAGGGGTAAGCGTCTTCTCGTTGCTTGAGGATGATGAGATTTCTCGGATGTTATCGTTCGGATTTAATGATGGAGGAGCCAGAGATCCATCCTGAGACTCCCCACGAGATGGGAGCCTTGTAGCACCCTCCTCGTTGGGTTTCTCAATGGGTGACCAACCACCGATACTACCAGCCACAATAGAAGGCACCATAGCAGCTGCAGCGAAGGCCGAGTTTGACCTCGATCGTCTGCGGCGCTGGGAGCTTGGAGAAGGTGGTGGAAGTGTGCCATCCTCGGCGGCATGAATATCACCCTCGGATCCGCCACGACGGAAGATGTGCGAGAAGCTCTGCTTCACATCCTGGCGGCTAAACTTGAGCTGGTTAAGACGACCACCACGGACCATCTTGAGGAACGCAAGCTCCTCACGAACGGCCTCGATTCCCTCGTTCCATTGGAAACGATCTTGGTTGCCGAGATAGATGTTACTGCTCTCTTTCTTGCTCATCCAGCTGGGTAATACTTTAGCGATGACTTGATCCGGAATCAGCCTGATGACCACGGCCACAGGAATTGAGATGGCTCCGAGAATAATTGAGATACCCCATTGGACGCCGCTGAGCTCTGTAACACCAAAAGCATCGCCACCAACGAAAATAATCATAACTTGTCCGCCAACCATAACAAAGTTGATACCAATGAAGAACCAATTGTTCTGAACACCCTCAAAGATATTAAATTTATTGTCAAGCCGGCGATTACTACACAAATGTTAATACCAATTTAAGAGTGAGAAAAGAAGCAACATACTTGTACTGATTAAAAATCTGCATCCACACGAACGTATTGAAGACCAATGTTTTGAGCTGCTTTTCCTCATGCTGAGTATCATAACCCAAAATCCCCTTACCGGCGAAGTTGAGAACAAATGTAACAACAAGCTGATAGACGGCCTGGCCAAGAATCATCTTCCACATGGTAATAGTGATCAAGGGGGCCGACTTAGGATCCGGTTTGCGGTCAAGGATTACAGGGGTAGGGGGATCAGTCGCCAAAGCAAGTGCAGCAAAAGTATCCATGATCAGGTTGACCCAAAGAAGTTGAACAGCGCTCAATACAGAACTCTCATCACTAGAAGCGACAGCTGAAACGAAGGTTAGAAGCACAGCAGTGATATTGACAGTAAGTTGGAACTAGCATTAAATGTCAGTTTTCGCCACTTATCGGCATGAACACGAAATCTCACCTGCAAGAATTTCTTGACAGCATCGTTGACAGCTCTTCCCCACATGATGGCCTTAACAATACTTGCAAAGTTGTCGTCCATAAGAATGATCGCAGAGGCCTCCTTCGCTACTTCGGTTCCAGCAATCCCCATAGAGAAACCAACATCTGCCATTTTCAAAGCCGGACCATCGTTAGTCCCGTCACCAGTCACCGCAACAGTCTCGCCAAGCTCTTTAAGTCTGCGAACTAAAATTCTCTTGTCTTCAGGGCTAGAACGAGCGAGTACTTGTAGACGGGGAATGATCTGATCCATTTGCGATGTAGAGAGCTGTCGGAATTTGGGTCCCTCCATAACGATACCACCGGTAGTATAGATTCCACATTCGGTAGCAATGGCCTTAGCAGTAATCAAGTTGTCACCGGTAACCATGCGAACAAAGACGCCAGCCTTTTGGCACTCAGACACAGCACCTGCAACACCGTCACGAAGTGGATCCTGAATACCAACAACGCTCAAGAAAACCATATCTGCAAAGACATCATCGAATTCAGCCTGAGATGGATCATCAGCCACTGTTCGAGACTTCTCCGGAGGCCAGGAAGCGAAATCGCGGTAGATTAGGCCGATGGTACGAAGGGAACGATTGGCGTAGTTTGAGATAATCTGGTTCAAAGTCCTCGTGTTCTCCTCCGTAAGTTGTGATTCCAATACCTCCGATGCCGAAATGTCATTAACAATCCGAGTGCACTTGGCCAAAAGAATCTCAGAGGCACCCTTGACGAACATACGATATTTGCCGTTGGGTAGCTTAATAACAGAGCCCATACACTTTCTTCCGGAATCAAAGGGGATAAGTTGAACGATTTCAGAGTTAGAACGCTCCTCACCAACCGGTCCCATGCCCAAGAACTCTCGCGCAAATCCAAGCAAAGCAGTCTCGGTTTTGGATCCAATAAAAGTCACTTCGCCATTCTCCTCGCCCTCGAAAGCAGTAGAGTTGATAACAACCGACTGGCACAGGAGATCCTTAACCAGGGGGGACAGCATAGAAACGAATTCGGTAATCGAAACATCCTCCCGAGAGTCCGCAGCAATCAATCGGTCCTTCGAATCCCCCTTGATTGACGCCGTAGGGCTCTTGTCACCAAAACGGGCAGCCGTCCCCAAAGTCCCCGCCACCACAGTCATCTTATTCTGTGTAAGTGTACCAGTCTTATCGGAGCAAATTGTTGTTGCGTTTCCCATTGTCTCACAAGCACGTAGGACACGGACAAGATTATTATCTTTCAGCATGCGGGTGGTCGCAAAAGCCAAGGCAAGTGTAACAGCAAGCGGGAGCCCCTCCGGCACGGCAACAACCACAACGGTGATTGCCGTAATGAGAATGCGCATGAAATTCTGACCCTTTTCAGATGGTGTGTCATCACTGCCCCGAAGCTGAACCAGGAACTTGATTAAGAGAACAATAAACAGAAGTAACGCGGAGCTACGATAACTATCAGCGTTTGGACGTATAGCGGGAATATTAATAACTCACGCTCCACCAAGCTTGGCAATTGCTTCAGCCAAGTTGTTAAGCTTCATTTGCAAAGGCGTAGCCTCAGTTTCCTCCCTCAATGCCATCATGGTCTTGCCAAAACTGCTGTGAATACCAACATTCGTGACCATAAAGGTACCAATACCCTCAAGAATCTTGCTACCAGATATAATGAAGCAATCCAACTTGTGAACCCCGGGATCGTTAGCATCAATCTTGGCCATAACTTCGTCGGCAGCAGTTTTCTTCATTTGATCCGATTCACCAGTAGCAGAGGACTCGTCAGCCTTGATATTGTGGCCTGAGATAAAGATACCATCCGCGGGGATGAGATCCCCAGGTTCCATATGACAAACGTCGCCAACAAGAAGGTCGTAAACTGAGATCTGCTGAGATCTGCCAGATCGTATAACTTTGACAACGCGATCTTCTTTCTACAGGCCACAAAACTTCGTGTTAGCGGGATTCTTACAAGACCTCAAGGGGCAAAAAAAGGACTTTACCTTTTTGTTCAACTTGACGAATTGCCTCTCCTTCTGGTAGTCATTTCCGGCTCCTACGACAACAACGATGATAATAGCCACCATAATAGCCACACCTTCTACCCAGTCGACCTTAGCACCTTCACCCTCCTTGTGTTGACCCCCAAATGTTTGATACAATCCCAAAGCTAGTGAAATTACAGCTGCGCCCGACAACAAGAGTAGTACCTTGTCCATAAAGGCGATCCACATCAACTGAAAGATGTTCTTAGTTTTCTTTACGGGTAGTCGATTATCTTTGAAAACACGCTTTCTCTCTTTAAAAGCATCACTCTTCAAATCCCCCGCACGCGCAGTCCCATTTGTGGCGGTCGGCGCGAGCGGGGCATCCCTTGAACCATGTTCTCCACCATCCCTCGCCTGATGATTAACTGCTTGCTCAAACGTGACTCTTCCATCGAGCGATGTTTCGTCAAGACTTAAACCAGCTCTCCTATCAGCCCGCAGGCCAATCTCCAACCCCCGAAGACCTCCCAATGCTTTCAGAGCCGCATGACTCTTTGGCATATATAACCTCCCCAGTTGGCCAGGAGTGAATGCAAAAGTATTATCCTCGACAATAAATTCGGGATCATCGGGCTTGTAGGGCCTAAGTGGGTCCTCATCCTCATGAAGCGATTTACCGGCCGTCGTTGTGCCCGAAACTACACGTTGACCCGGGACCAGAGTCACGTCTCCCTCAGACGAAGGGGACTCGATAGAGTTCCCGCGTGAGCGAGTCCCAGGGACTGCCAGAAACTTGTCATCACCCAGCACCCTCGTTGATTTGTTGTCCCGCTGAAAATAGTAAACAGTCAACCGTCAGCAAGTGCAGAAACCTAATCAAAGGATAATGGTAACAATTGGTTGGATTGGCATGTCGACTTACTGCATTATTATCAACCATTGTCACAGATGGAGCTCTCTCACTCGCTGGTGCTGGTAGGCTGCCCTCTGATACTTGCGATGGCTCAACTCCTTCCGGCCCCGTTGACATCGGGGGAAAGCGGAGCTGAAGTTCTTACCTCCAGCAGGATAGCCAGAGGGAGATAGTCCTGATAGAGAACTACGGTGCACCAGCCACCGTGGGTAACAATGCTCGGCCTTAAAGACAAAAGAGAGAGAGAGAGAGAGAACTAGAGCGTGTGAATGGAAGGAAAGCAAAAAAAAGAGTGCAATGGTCGAGTTTGTTAGCCCCCGGCCGATTCTCAGTTGTTGTATGTATGTGGAAGTGGGCGCCGTGAATAACAAAGCGAATTTGTTTTTGTTTTTGCGCGAGCCTGAGTTTAAACCCTAACTTTGCCACACAACCAACACGGAGAGAGGGTGTTCGGAATTCAATCCCAAAAACGCTGGCTGAGCACACCTCAAATCCCACCCAATTCCACAAGTAGGGTAGGGAAAGGGAGGGGGGAGGGGGAGTATATTATGGCAGGTGTGATTGAGTTGTTGGCAGCACTAAAGAAAGGCACAAAAGAGCGACGTGTAGAGAGATGTCGTGGCGAGTAGTTGATCAAGTTTCCGGGAAGGTGGAAGTGGTGTCAAAGAGGATCCCTCGAATGCGAGTAATGCTGGCATAAGAAAAGAAAAAAAAGGTCTCTATTTCTTTGGAAGGCACTCTCTCCCCATAGAATCTTCTAAACCTCACTTTCACCCCTTTCGATGGGGTTGTTGAAGGAAGGAGAAATGACCCTCACGCTCGCAGGCGTACGGTACCCGTCCGAGTACTCGTACTGTTTAATAAGTCATGGATGGCTCGCTCGCCTGAGCCAAGACGCTTCATGCACTGCCTCGTTCAAGAGGTACGAGTGCCGTATGCTCGCAATCTGTCTGACATTGGAATTTCCCGGCCACAATTTCAACGGGCGAAACACCCTTGGGCGCCTCGCTTAATTCACCAAACTGGGCCAAGCTCAGAAGTCCAATCTTAGGCTTCTAGATCTAGTCTAATGCACACCCTAACAAAATCCCGAAGAGGGAAGCAAAAAATAAGGCTACTACTCTCAATACAAAAAACAAAGGGAAAATAGAGAGAGAAAGGAGGAACTTCATGATTGAAATAAAATACAACACTTCAAGCCAAGCTAATTGGGTATCGACTGACTTCATCCGAACCCCTTCGTTGTGTTTGGACAAGGGTCTGGCGGAGCTTGCTCCGTCGAACTTACTTTTTTCCTGGCTTGGCAGGCCTAACTGAGGTGCCTACCACAACATCACGGAGGGTCTTGCATTTGGCAACGAGAGAACCTAACCTACCCCAGGCCTGCTTTCACACTTTATTCTGGTTTCGAGTACTATCTGGTGAATTTCGATCACAAAAAAAAATGGCCTGCTAGGAATGAAAGAAGGAGAAAAGAAAAGAAAAAAAAGTGAACACTTCATCATTACAGAAGGATTACCTACTATTTAGTAAAACAGGTTCGAGAACCATTCCTCAAGCCAAGAAACGAAAGATGTTTGTTAGCTTCCTGACCGCAAACATCTCACCATCAACTACCGCCACTGCCCAGTATCCATACTCGTTAAAATTGAAACTTATGCACAAAACAACCGCTCCACCGAGCGCGTAAGAATTGCACCCACTTCTCCCCCACCACCTCACCAGCTATAGCGATTCATAAGGATATTTGATTTATATGGGCGATAGCTGCCAACATAAACATAATTCCTCTATCGTGGAGAGTAATTGCCGTGTGGCTCCCAGCGCCTACATCTCGGGAGACTTTTGATCTTAGTTTGTGCAGCAACCAATGAAAAATGCCATAGAATTCATTCCTAAGGCACGCCATCCTCAACCCGTTATCGGCGTTTAAGCAACCAATAGATAGACAGGAATCTCTCCTGGCACCATCCTATTAATTTTATTTATTTATTGACTTATTTTATTTATTTATTTATTCATTCATTTATTTATTTATTTACACCTCATTAACCCAGCAACAACCCTGATCATTTACACTTTCTTCACGCCCCCACGGCCGCGCCACAAATTAATCACAAGTTAAAAAGGGGGTTGAAGAGACCAAAGCCAAGCACAGTAATATTGACGGAAATCCACTCCCAATCTCCCCCCCTCCCCAGCAGAATCAAATATTCCTTTTTTCCTTTTTTCCGAGGAATCTCACAGGACAAACATGCACCGCATCTTTTCAACAAGGCCTCTGCCCCCCCCTCCTCGTCGATGGTTTTCTCATTTTCGCAAGTTTGTCCGTTTGTCACTTGAGGGGAATTTTGCCTGTCTGCCCGCCTATTCACCCGATTGCAAAGGAAGAATCCGAAAAAAATCCGTACATTCCCAGCCTAACACGTAGATATTATTCTACGGCATTCTGCGGCACGGCACAATGCAGTACTTACGGTTGGAGCCCGAAGGGGGGGGGGGGGGTGGGAACGTAACCATTGCCTGAACCGGAATTGTTCCGCAGGACCATTTACCAATTTAATTCAAGGAAGGAGAAATAAGACATCTGCCTACGGTAAGGGGAAAGTTCAATCTTGTGATGCGATTGAGGTGAAACTCGACGTTAAGCAATGCACAACGTCATGCATTGTGGGTGACTGAGTCGAATACAGTACTGGTACTGTACTTACAGTCAGGTCCGCAAAGCTCTCATACCCTCCCTTTATTCCTCGAGAATGATACCTATTAACAACAAATAGAACATCAAGAAATCCTTTGGATACCTTCTTTTCTCGGAATGTCGCAGTTCGTTTTTAGCTGAGCAATGGAAAGGGAATGCTAACAAGGGGTAGTAAGTTGGTACCTGAAGAACTTTTGCGGACAGGGCCTCCGCGATGATACAGAACCCCAAAATGGTTAGCTAAAAAAATCCCGAGCCATAACCGGTACGATTGTATCTGTGCGTCCCCTTCGGACGGACGGTAAAGCGGGAAGATCGATCTAGAGCTAGACGAGTATCGGTATCGCACTACCTATTACAGACATCAACCACCCGGATACAGGAAATTAGACAAACGGACAGTATGGCCCATTGTCCGTGCGCACCAGCGCACCCGGACAGCTGCAGTTGCAAGATTCAAAGCTGAAGGTCCCGGCGCAGTACAGTACTTGTCACCTATGGCAAACAAGTACGAGTACCCGGGTACAGTATTGTACTGTACACAGCGCCCACTTGGGCACAACGAAAGCGGACGGATGACGAACAGGGGTTATTCTCCGGGCAAATAACGCATCTTCAAAGTAGGGTAACAAAAACTTGCTTACTACCGATCCCTGTTCGTCAGACTGTACGGGACAAGTATCCATCGGTAGGCTACGGCACTGGTACTCGAGCACAACACCACGTTACAGGCACTCCTTCGATCGGTTCAATAACATTGCTATCCTACCGGTACTCGCTCAGACTCTAGAAGCTTCCAAGCATCATAACCATATGTACCCAAAAAAGCGGCACCTCCCCTGCCCAAACAAACCCCGCGAGGCTGAAAATAAGGTTTCGCAACTGGCCTGCCAAGACCTGTACCATTAAGCATCACTGTTCAACAACATCGTCATTCCCCAGTTTCGCGCCTTCCTTTCCTTTCCTTTCTTCTTTTTACAAATTCTAATAGAAGACTGTGAAGCTAACAGGCTCGATCCCCCCGTGCTATTCTAGAAGCACGAGAACATCACGAGATGCAATTGTCGTGCTGTTCTTGTTTCAGGTTTAGGCTAAGGTTAGCACGCCGGTAGGATACGGAAGGTCCGAGTATTATTATCATTCGGATGCATGTTCTTTTTTTCCTTCCTTCCTTCCTTCCTTCCTTCCTCTGCTCCTTGTAGTGTTACGGGGATATGATAGGATATATTTAGACGGTGAGAAGGCTACGTCCGGTCTGTAAAGGTAGGTAATTGGGCGCACTTCTTACTCAACCTCATTGTTTTAGCCCTACTACCGGTATTTCATACCTGCCCACCCATCAGCCGGACACAGCAGCAGCAGCAGCAGCAGGAACCAAACTCCCATGATAATGAAGCATAGCATGACATCGCTATTACACAGTCACCCCATTGCATTACTCCACAGCCTCACACTTTCACATGTTCCCCGTTTCATCCATTATTCCAAAAAAACCAAAACCCAGCGTTTAGACCGAGTGACATATTATGACTGCCCACTACCGTCCACCAGTCGACCAGCGCAACACAAGGACCAATCACAACCCTCCATCAAAGATTGAGGCAGTGCAACGGCTCGGCCAATCAGGAAAACCCAACATTCCTCACGGGTAGTCACTCGACGAATCAGCGCTTGGGTAAAGTGCCCTGGAGAGGAGTAGGGGGGGAGGAGGGCTATCGTACGGCGCTGTAGTGTGCGACACACCTAAACAGGGCTCTGGAAAACCCCCTCGACGGGAAACGTGTCAAGCCTTGGCCTTTATGGTTATTTAGAGATGTTGATCGGCGTATTGGCGGGGGAATCAATCAGAGAGGAACCCCCCCCAGGGTTTAACCTTTCTCTAGAAGGGGAGACAACATGGGGCTTTGGTCAGGTAGGTAGGTAGTAATCTATATGGGAGGTATATGACGTGATGGGGGCGATTTTGAACTTCGTGCGAAGGTGCTGACTTGAGGCTAGATGGAAATCTATTGATATTGTAACTGATGTAGGGGGCTAGACAGACATAATCTCACACCTTGACTCCTGTGTTTAGTTTGCCGAGAGAGAGAGGCCGAGCCTCTAGATGTCGCATGCTGTACGAGTGCTAGGGTCTGTATTTGGAACCACGTATCAAATATGCTATTGCGCGATGGGGTGTGCGTGCGCGTATGTGTGTGAGGCTCCCAAAATTTGGTAAATTTAGGAAGAAAGTCGGTGGGGGGACCGGATGGAGGAGTGGGTTGATGTCTCATGACGATTGCGGGGATGGGTGGGGGAGGTTCCTGCATCGAGTTCGAGAGCTCAGTTGGTGGGTGGATGGGCGGGTCAAGGTGGAGACAGCGGATTGTGCTACGGAGTAAGTCAGGCCATGGGCCTGTTTGTGACACTTTGCATAACATGGTAAGTAGGCTGTGGGGAAGGGGAAGAGGGGAAAGTGTAGGGGGGGGGGGGGGACAATTTGATTGTTCGATTGTGGGACATTGTATTTGCTCTATACGACAGTAGACGTGCGCAGAGGACTGTACGAGTACTATTGTGAAATGTTCTAAGGGAGACGGACGGACAGCTTTACAGCTGCGCATTGAAAATATGATATCATGTATGTATGCATCCATGCATGGTAGGGATCGCGCTCCTCCCAAACATCCCCGGTCGTATTTCGTGTGCATAGCATAGTCCATAGTGATAAACGTTGCTAATGTATCTGCGTCGCAGGTGCGTACCCCGGGGTAGAAGGCATCGGTAGTCGTTCGCCGATTCATCGACGTCTGAATCTCTAGTGCAATGTTGTCGCAACAACATCTATTATGTGCGATAGATCTATCTATGTGTAATGTGTACGTACAATGTGGTATCATGTCTTCGGCCTTCTATCGCTCGCTTGTCCGCCCACTTGCTCACCCACTGCGCGAATTTCAAGCCCGAACTTCTTCCAATTTTCTGTCTGGGATGATTTTCTTGAGTGTCTGTTATGAAGGGTATACGTCAGTCGAACAATTCATCTGAATGTGTTATCCATCGTGTGGCAGCAGTTGGATAGAGATAACGGAAAACTCACCGCTGCCTGTTTCGGCTCAATCATAAGCGCACTAGCCTCTACAAGCACACTCGGCTCCTCGCCTTCGCCGACGAGAGTCTCGATGCTCCCCTCTACCCACGCCTTCCTCCCCTCAACTTTCACAGTCTTCGCTCTCAGGACAACATAGCTCCCCGCGGGGCTCGGCTTGCGGTAATTCACTGTCAAGCTGGCGGTCATTGCGATCTTGTTTGGCAGAGCTGCGAAGCAACACCTCGCAAGCCCCTCGTCTAGCATCGTTGCGAGCATACCCCCGTGAATGTACCCTGGATGTCCGCATAGTTGCTCACCCAGGTAGAACACCTGCACCATGCTCTTTCCGCCATCTTCTACGAATGTGAGCGGTGGGACTACGATCTTTCCTGGGCCTGCGAGAGTGCCTGCGGTGAAGGAGAGGTGTTTGTATTTATCTGCGATTTTCAACGCCGGTCGGGTTTCGCTGAAAGCGGGGTTTGATCGTAGAGAGGTGACGAGTGGGTGGTTGGAGATGTGGTTGTTTGCCTCTATCTCTTGGGCGTCTGTAGGTGTGTATACTTGCAGGGTCTCCTCATCTGTGAGGGCGATATATCCCTGTGCGGCCATTATGTAGCTGTAGGCTGTGAGGATGGTTATAGTAATGCCTGAAAGGAGCCAGATGCTGGGACGTATGAGTGTTGCTTCTTTAACCTTATCAGAGAACTTTTGATCTACAACAAATTAATAGGTTGCCCCGAAGTTTGCTGTCAGGGGATGGGCAAACTCACAGGATGATTTCTCAATGGGCTCAAAGGCTTTAATAGTAGCGAAGCGTAACGCAGGAGTAGTAATGGCAATGGCAGTAGGAGAGTATCGTAGAGGTGGTATCAATAGCATGGAACTTCTAAACACCCTACCCACCAAAGCAGGATATCTATTCAATATAACCATAACCTTTCCTTTCCCCTTCTTGGGAAAACCACACCTATACCAAACCCAGCGCCGACACCCCAAAGGCCGGGGCCTGACAAAAGCAGAACGGGTGAACTTCTTTCCTTCGGTGATTCGTAATTCCGCCGAGCTCGAGAAGAGTTCAGGAAAAAAGTTCCCCGCAATCAAACAATGCCTGTCAGCTTTCCCGAAAAGGAGAGGAAGAAGGTAAAAAGAAAAAGAAAAAATCCTCTAGAAAACACGGCTACAATCCAGGAGGGGATTCCTAGACCGTGGGGCTATGTGCGAGGAAAGGAAGCAAAACAGTTGCGGAATGAAAAATGGCTTTTTTGCGGGAATAAGTTGAGGTGCCCTCCGCGTCGGTTGACTGAAAATGTGAGTTGCCTCGGCTCTCTCAAGAGGCGAGGTGATCCCCTGCTAAATTTCGATACTGCCAAGAAGCACTAGCAAGTATGATACTCGTGTCTCCAAGAATTGGCACTCAGTTGCACTCCTATGCGTCTGTCAAGCGAACGAGTAATCAAAGCGCCGAACCGAGGATTTTTTGCGCGGGGCTTGGGGGGTGATTGTGGAAAGGCCTGTCCGCGCCTTTCGCTTTGGCTCTCTAACCCCGGTGTCGGAGGCGGGGAGGCGTCTGACAGCAGAAACTTGCGGACAGGATCTGGTAGGTTTAACCAAGATCGGATATTTTACCCAGAAGTGTTCCTGATGATGGAGCTTTCCCTCCCGAGAAGCCGACCTTTTTGCCTTTTGCGTGTTAGTGCACTTTGTTACTCTGAGTTTTCACTGCATCTCTGATACCCAACAGATTGTTTATTGGCCGTGTTCCACCGCTCTAGATCACGCAGGCACCGAACGCATACTTTAGGGAGAAAATGGTGCAGGGGGGGCGGCGCGATTTCAAGCTGTTGGGGTGGCTGCTGCAAGATATCAACCACATCGACCACGTATCATAGGGCTTTTGGCGCGAAGACGTCGTTGGTGAGTTGCCATGGGATGGGCTGCTGCACTTGAACGTAGCCCATCGGGGGGCGAGTGATTGTTTGTGCGGATACAGGCATGAAGCTTGCCAGCTGTCGGCTTGTACTTGCATTATCTGCGGTGTTGCCTTTCTGTGATACAGAAGAGTTGTTGTCCTAGTTTCCTGGGCTTCCTTGGTATTTTCTACGGATACTGGGGGGTCAGGAGTGTGCCCTGTTTACTTGGCTTTGGTTTCTGATAAAGTTTGCATTTGAATAACCGATTGCCCAGGAACGCTAAACGAGAGGGTATAATTGTTCCACCCCCGTTTCGTTGTATCGCTGAAGCCTCTCTTTGTACCAGAGAGTGATATCCCATGATTCACCCTGGCGAAGGAGACACATCATGATCAATAGTTGATCGATTGGGCGTTGCACTGTTCCCGCGGCTAGATTCTACCCTAGCATGCATTTTTCCCAACTGCTAATTGCCGATTATTGGGTTTTATTAAGTTTGTTTTAATGAAATTGAGAAACTGTGGGGGTTTATTGAAGGTCTCTGTAAGGATGGTACTGGGTGTTCTCCTACTTCTGTAAAATTCTCATACCCTTCCTTGTGTCTCTTAACAACAGAATGGTAAGAGCCTTTTAGATAACCATTTTCGGACATGCCTCTCTAGGAGTACTGTAAACCTTCGCCACATTTTGTTTTACTAAATAGTGGAAAGAGGGGCTAGTGAAGCGTGCTTGAAGTACCTGGAAGACTAGGGGAACCTTAATGAGGTAGCAGTGTGTGCGTAACGGAACGAGCTATGAAGTGGATATCACGGGGCCTTTTAAGCTGAACAACCTGCTGGTGGGGAGGCAGGGCTGATGCATCTCTAAAATCTCAGCAGAGCTGAGGATTAACGTTGTGTGATAATTGAAAAAGCTCTCTCTGTCAGCGCTCCAGCTCTAGAGAGTCCTCGGAGGAAATTTTCAATTCAAGGGATCGAGTAAGAATAACCTCAATCCCGAATAAACCAAGACGATTGGAGTACAGATTACTCGAGGAGTTATTCACAGGTTGTATTCTCTATCGAGTCGTTATCAAATCACAATGCCCCTCTTCCACAGTTTAGGAAGGTGTCCCTCTCGATCCAATCAACCCGCTCAGCCGTCATGACATAGTAAAACCCAGAACTCCTAACCAATCACAAACACACTCTCAGACGGGAAGAAGGAGATCAGAGATAAACCTCGATCTACCCTGTTATATATACACCTCATCTCAAGCTCATCCAATCACCTTGCTGTCTGTGATCTCCAGCGGGGATACTAAATAGGGGCTCAGGCACGAAATTTAACCTGGCAAATAACCATTCGAGAACTTATGCGCACGCCGGCCGCAGTTAGTACTCGGGTGTCAGGGTTAGTCCGCGAACACCAGGATTTATTCTGAGCATGAGCTAAAGTGGCAAATATCCAATAGAAACCTTGAATAGATAGTTCAACCAATAGTAAAGCAGAAAGCGTTCGAGGAATTCTTCTGGTTTTCAACACACACCCCTTAGTGAGTGCGCTATTCCTAATATCGTCGTTAGCTTTGTCAGCCCTGTGTTCGCGGACTAGCCCTGGTATCCGAGTACAACAACTTAGACCGTCCGTCCGACTATCCAGTAAAAATGTTCTACGAGTATTGGCGTTCTCGAACCTATGACAGGGGTAGCGGCTGGAGCTTAATGAGTAGGCGAAAAATCGCCGGAAGGATGGTGTCCCCCGCAGCCAATGGAAGCATTATATGGTCTCTCCGGGGAGTGATTGGGGTTTTAGTATGGTGGTTCTAAATGAAGGCCATTTAGTTTTATGGTATCATAGGTTAAGTTTTAGTTAGTGCGTTTTAATTAGACTTTCATTGAGTTTAGTCCCATGATGTGGTGCAAACTGGGCAGAGTAGTTAGGGGAATGTCTGCCAGGTGTAGGGCACTCCAGCACAGTGCTTGGGATCTACCGGATCTTGGAGATGGAGCTAGCGCTTTAGCGTATCATATGTTCACTGCGAGACTAGAGCACGGTAGCTAATCTTGACCTATATCAGCTAGGGGTACTCAAAGTTAAAAATGTGGAAAAAACTTAGCTTACTTTGCTGTTTCATCTAAGCTTGGCATATCCCTAAACCGCTAACTTAAACACTACCCTACATACCATATATTATTATGATAGTTTTTTTGCAGGTTGGGATGGAGGTCTACTCGTGTGAGTGCTGGTAATCCCCTAGCGTTTGTAAAACGACTACTATTGCATATGGGCGAAAAATTTCCCGGAGCCTCAGGATTTTGCCCATATGTAATAGCAGTCGTTTTTACAAACGTCAGGAAATCACGAGTAGAGGTCTGTAACAGCTGTAAAACTCAGTTTAACCAGACTCTACTACAACTCAGACATGATACATAAAGCATGGGGGCAGGTTTTAAAACTCGAGGAAATTTTTTAAAATATTATAACATATCACACTTGAGAAACAATTGTCCCTAGTCTAGTAAAAATCTCTTATCATGGACCTTTTTTATTAATGAACCAAGTTTATGAGATATTTGTAAGATCTGTTTTTCACCTCAAAGCTTTATCTTGAGTCCTGAGTGCATTCAAATGTGTTATACAAAATATGTGGACACTATTGGCTAACACTCTAAGGTATCGTAACCTAATGCAACATCTCGCATTTGCTTACTACTGAGAAATCATCTTTTTAACTCTGAATACCCCTGCCATGACAAGTTTCCGTGGGTAGCTCACCCCACTAGCAGGTAAAATGTCACCTAACCCCAAAAATTCTTCACCGTCGCAGTCTGTTATTAGGCCTACAGCACATGCGCCACTACTCGAGTGCCGGTATACGCTACTCAAGGGCAATACTACACCGGAGCTCGTCACAAAAGTAAGATATCCACTGGGGCGGATGGTTCCTGCTTCAATTGGTCCATATCGCCCGAGCACGGTGGGTGCCCTACCGGTACCGTAAGGGTATGGTACGTGAAATGCCTCGAAGAACCACAAGCGGGATAACACGATGCACAATGTTTCAAAAACGGGGAGTTCCCCTACCTGCGGTGGCCATCAACGACATAGCCCCCCCGCTCCACGACACTTGTGCTAACTTTATAAGTGTATCATACGGGGTTCAGCGGGTTCAGAATAACCGAGTGCTGTGGCTGTGGCTATGCTACTTGAAATCCGTCTTAGCTCTTTATTATAGACCTCCGCCAAGCATTTTTTTCTCAGGTTCATATAAGGGGAGTATGGGATTTTGCATCCTGTTCGCATATCCTTGTCCCAAGTCTGCGATAGGTAAGGTTTCAGGAAGGATGTTATTTCCGAAGTCATCTCGAGGAAATGTGGCCTTAAATGTAGGGTCGAAACTCATTTGTTGTGATAATGGCACGGGCTATGCCTTGGCCATCGGTGTGTCCTGTATTATAATCGTGAACTATGGCACTTGGGGTATGATATATATACCATAGGGGCTGGGATACTTGAACCTAACGCTAAGACGTCCAAAATTGCCCTCTTTTGATAAAAGGGGGAACCACTCCGAAAAATTTGGGATAAAAACAGACCTCGCCGGGGGAGGCAGCCCTGGCGTCCTAGCTTGAGGTTGAGTTATTCTAGTTCTAACGGCATAAGACGGGAAGTGGGCTTGAACCGCCTGACACCGGCACTGCTGCTGTATGATACTAATAATGCCCACTAACTTAGTCACTCCCCGTCAGGACTTTTGGGCACTAGATAGCTGTCTAACATAAGGTGCTAGGGTGTAGCAAACTTCCCTTTACTCGTATCATAGCAGGAAAGAAGTGCCCAGAAACAGGGCTTCGCAAATATACAGTCGCACACCTCTACCTTGGGCTGCCGGATCCCGAAGAATCTGTCCCGTGCGGTATTATAGATGATCCGGGACAGCAGGTCAGGTTTTGGTATCAAGAAATTTAGGACTCCCTGAGGTTCGTACGGGACAGAGTGGTCTCCAGGTTATTGAGATCTGGGACAGCGGGGTGTGACTGTGTATTATGGGGGGAAATGAGTAAGAAAATCTGTGGGTATCTGAGTGTTAATATAATTTCACAACCCCCGTTTTCAGGCGGTTCTTGCCTGCTATGAGCACCATACACGGTACCGCCCTTGCCAAATATAGCCTGGCCGGTAAAGGATAAGATAAAACCTTATAGGCCTAACTACTCGCATCATGTCATATCAAACCACTATCTCACCATGTGCTAAATTATCTCCCGGGCAAGGCATTAGCCAACACCAAAAAATATGCAATTGCACGCTAAGTCTTCACTGAAATATCTGTCTCCCACTGCGACCTCCTTTGGATTTCGATTTGCATCATAGGTGGCCTGCCGCCAACCTAACTCGCAATCCGCTTCGCGAACTCGATCAGCTCAGCACATTGTTGCACGATTGCACGTGCTTGTGATGTTTACATTATGATAGGTCCGGCAGTTGCATTGACAACGTGATTAGGGGTGTGAGTGTTTTGTGATAGGTGGTGTACTCGAGTATGCGTCGGAACGTTTTTTTGGATGTTGTGGTGGTGGTAGTGGAGCCACGGACTGTGTGGGTGGGTGCAGATGGGAACTGCTATGGGTTAAGATATTTACTGACGTTAGGAATGGAGGGGAAGGTAGGCTGGGTTTGGGTTCGGGATGGTCCTGGCGCCACTCAAAGGCGTTGAGTTGTATTAATCGACATGAGGGGCGATGGGAGGGAGGGGTATATGGGATATCGTGAGATTTACACGCCTGGCGCCAGGCTCGGCTCCCAAGTTAGGTAGACGAAATATAAATAAAAAAGGGATCAAAAAAACTCAGACGTATCACCAGCAAAACAAAGAGGCGCGCTCAACAGGCACACATATCCTCTGGTTCATTCTGTATCCTGTTTGTGGCTTACCAATAGACTCGAAGATCTTACTCTACTTCCTTAAACCAAACTACCAGCCCCGCCTTCCCAACGCCCACCCCTTCACTCCCAGGCGAGACTCTGAGCATCTTATTAAAATACCTGTCTACAACCCTCAGCCCCGGCTTAATCCACCTGCCACCTTCCTCCTCTTGCTCGAACCTGACGTTCTTCTCTCTAAGGACTGGGAAGACGAAGAGTCTGTACTCGATTTCAGCTCTGGAACTCGGCAACAGCTGGACGAGGTTCTGCTTAGGGCCCGAGAAGGCGAATGCTTCGTTGGCTTCCATCAGCACGTTGAAGGTTAGGAAGTAGTTGGTTGGGTTCTCGAGGGTATAGCGGACTATGAGTACGTTTGGGGGAAGTGGCTGGGTTAAGGTTGGGGATGGGTGGATCAGGGCGGCGAGGACACGGGGTTCAGATGGCGGGACGGGAAGGCGGGGGACTGGGAGGATGGTGGTGTTTAGGGGGGTGGAGGGGAGGGAGTCGCGGTGCCAGTGGAGGATTAGAGTTACGTCGATTGAGGCCGCGGATCGGTCTTCCAGGGAGCGTTTTTGGATGTCAAGAGTGAAGGGGAGTGGGGTGGGTTTTGCTTGGTGGAGGACTAAAGGGAAGCGATTGCGTTAGCATTTGGTGAGAAGTAAAGTCTGGGATGAGAGAAGAGGGGGGGGGGGAGGGGTTATACGTAATGATTCTTTAGGGTTTTCATCTGTTATCACTCGGCAGACTGCACCTTCTCCGCCGCTTTCTACGGCATGGATTGGAAGCTCCCAGTTCTCAACTACCACCGCGCCTCCTCCAGTGGTGGACAGCGTAACTGTTAGACACCATTGCTGGATGATACCGAGAACCCTCTTTCCATTCTCCCATCCAGTGCCCTCTTCCAGAGAAAAATAATCTGGCCACGGGTCTGGATGTACTCGGGGAGAGAAGTCAAAGGCTGTGGAAAATGGGTTGACGATAGGCATTTCAGCCATAACCCTTTTGTGAATAGGGGTATCTGGATCGGAGACTAGATGGTAATGAGCCGTTATTTCGATTGCGCAGTCGGCAGGTATTGATGGTGATGGGAAGCATATTGTGCACTTGGTTGGGGGTGCTGATGGAGAAAGTTTGCCAAGTGGGTATAGGGATGCTGTGGCTGGCTCTTCTACTCCATCAGATATCCAGGTTACTGACGGCACTATAGATCAATGTTAGAGTCGCATGCGATGTTTGAGTTGTATGTAACTCACGATCGTCATCCACTGGCCATCCAAGGATTCGCAGGCCTATATCAACTATGGCGTCTTCTTCCTCCCCATTTTCAACCGCCAGCTCGATATTTACGATCTCGTTAACGTATAGCTCGCCCTCAACCGTACTCTTGGCTGTAACCTCCATTTTCGGTGGCCTAGGCATGATGGCCAAGGTACCAGGCTCCTTAGCTCTAAGGGTTTTCATCTTCAAGGGTCCGCCTTCCTCCCCAACCCACCAAACCCCGGTACCACCATTAGGTGTTGTGTGTGTTAATTTCCTGGTTATTTGATGGACAGCTCTTGCAGAGGGCGCATCGACTCTATCGTCATCGTCGTACTCTGTATCTAGCATAACCATGTAGTCTAATTCGAAACCATCTGTATACATTACAAATGTTGCACATATGGCCTTGGCATCACCGGCTTCGCGAAGGATGGATGAGAACTCGTAGATTTTGGTTTCCCCTGGCGCGAGTGAGAGGTCTGTGTTGGCGACTAGGAAAGACTTGATGGATGTAGGGGAGGGGAGAGGCTCATCGAGGGAGTGATTCTGCTCTTGAACCTTCCCTTTAAGATTGATTTTATTTAGCTTCGAGCTTGGTCGTGGACAGGATGGAGTATGCCGTAGAAGTATGGTTCGAAGATTTCCTTCATAGGATATTTTCAACTCTGAGAAGACTATTGGTGCTGCACTGGCATGAGCATCTGAGGATATGACTAACTGCGAAGTGATGGGGTCTCCGGCGTGGACATTTGGAGTTTCAAAAGAATATGATGCGGTAACTACAGGGAAGCACAATTAGCTTTGCGATATATTGAAGTATTGTCATTTGGATAGGGAGCCTACGGAAGCTGACAACGTCACCTCCACGGACCACTAGAGTAGGCTTGACCTTGACTGTTTCCACGCCTTCTAGAGATCGAGAAAGATCATATCTCCACCCTCTTCGCTCTTTGAAGACAGAACTACACATCAGCTCTAACTCCGCGATGACAACACTTCCGCCTTCACCAGCGTTACGCCCGCATTGTACAATATTCCATAAAACATCTTCAAGAACATCCCACCATCCTTCTTTTCTATATATTCGCGCCACAGAACGTAAATCCTTCAGTGCTTCACCCCAAAGGGTTTGGTCCTGTGGTGCTTTGGCTATCTTCAGCTTCGCTATTTGAAGTGCGATCGAGTCTACCATCCGCCTTTGTTGGCGGGAATCAAATTCTCGTCTTGCTAAGGAAAGTAATGACAATTGGGAGGAATTGTGATCGGCGGCGCTCTCTTCTTGAGGCGGCGGGCAGAGATAGAGGTCATATGAATCGGCACTATCACTAATGGATATCCTTTTTGCTCTCCTCGCCCGTACAGACATAAATTCGGCAGCCTTGAGATAGTAAAACCCAGCGTGATGCAGCAGGTCCTGTGGGCCTATTCGCTCACTAACAGAAATCTGCTTCTCGGGTGGTGCATATATCACTGGAGGCTCCATGCCGTCGATACCTACTCCAAGCATTGGTGTCCGGGGTGAGGCTGGAACAGATACATTGAAAACTGGAAAGTTTCCACTTTGTATTAGTTCACCAAGACACTTGTTCCATCTACTCATCCATGCTGCGAACCCATAGGTTTCGGTTCCCCTCCCTTTACGGTCTAGCATATTTGTCATGTGCACCACATGGGCGCTCCATCGGCGTTTGGCAGCGGTATATTGTTCGCCCCAGAGATGACAACGAATTAGCCTTAGGATAGTGATATCTGCCAGAAGCCTGGCTTGTGTCCATCGGTCGCTCCAGGAAGTTGTTGTTTCAAAAACCTCTGTTAGTAGTTTCTCATATGCCGTCTCATAGTTGCGCACTGCGGTATCCATTTCCTGCCGGAATTCTGCGAATATTCCCAGTTTGAACTCATAACGGAGGTTCCATGCTTGCTGAGATAATGCCCTGGAGGAGGGTATCGTAGGTGGGGGCACGGAGCCCTTATTACGCTTACGCCGTGAGTGCTTGGATAAGTCACGGTAGTACTCTATGGCAAGCGGGTATAACGTGCTCAGAAAATTGAGAGCAAACTGCTGCAGCTCTACTGCAGAGCTGTTGGCAGGAACAAAGAAAAATGTAGCATTGGCTATTAGATTAGTGGATCGTTTAATATAACCCAACCTATCATCAATTCGTGGTGATGATAGAATAGACTTGTCGCTCATTAACACAACAACAAACTTGCTCCTATAACCACTACTTCGAATTTCGTCACCACCTATTGATGCTGAGATTGCAGACCCGGTAGTAGGTGAAAAGTGTTTCTTTGTAGCATTGATGGAGGTAATAAGTTCGTTGTCTCTCAAGCTTTGTATATTACCGTCATTGGACTCGGTGTAGAGTTCATGAAAGCAGACAAATACCGAAGGCAGTAGAAGCTGGTGCTTCCGAAGCCATAGATTTGAGATAACACCGTCGGGGTATAGGGGAGAATCTGGAGAGAGTGGGGAGATGGGTGAATGTAGCGCTCGGGTTGGTGGGATTTCGGCTCCAGGTGCCAGATCTCCAGAGGTCGGCGGGGCAGCTTTACGGGGCGGTAAGGTGTAGCTCTGGAAATCTCTAATTAGGGCATGTCTCATAAGATCAACAAGAGCAATATTGAGGATTGCTCTACCCTTCCAACAGCTCGTATTCGGAATGTTGGGCTCTTTGCTAACCGCTCAGCACGGCCCGCCCATACTCCAGACGAAGCATCCAATCTTTGGAAGTATTCGAGAAGCTGCACACCAGCACTAGTGGTAACAGGAGGTAGTCCCGAAGAAGTTTTGAATCCACCATCCTCGGGAAGAGGATACGCGGGGGCCTCGATCTCGGGCTCGCCTAGACCAGAAAGCACCAGCAGCGGAGTCTCATGAGTGAGAAACTCAGCAGGGTAGGCGTCCATTATGGATGCTGTTGACGGGGTACGAGGAAGGAGGAGAGAGAAACCAAGAGGATGGCCTCTTGATATTGAACGAACAACCCAATTTAGAGAATGGTGGTGATCGGCAGGTTATGGCGATTGTCTGTCGATGGAGCAAGCGCTTGCCCTGGCGCAGTCAAGCTGCGGTACTTTTTAAGGTCTAGGTAATTTTAGGTGGGGAAAGTGGAGACTGAGATGCTCTGCGCATAAGCGTTGACGGCAGAACGCAAGGGAGCCGCAGAACACGTGCCAGCTGCCAGTCTCACTCGTCTTTAGTTGTTTGTCAAATAATCCTCCCCTGTTGATAAACCTGCCAGTCCAAACCACCAAACACGCAATACCTTTCGTACAACAGACCTCATCCAGCCTTTTTGTATCTTGTCGCCCTGTTTACCTATCGCCCGGACAGCTCGAGCTTCAGCTATGGCAGCAGAGAGACACCTCACTGAGACAATAGCGTTTGTTCACCCTCTTCTTTATGCTCCCTCTCTTCGCGCACTGATGGATTCCAGAGGACTAACCCCTTCATCCTATAGAAACGTGAAAAAGGTTCTTGCAGCGCAGTCGGATGGTGTGCTCCCGCGCTTGAGCCCTACAAACCATCGTGCTACAAACTGACTTTCTCAGGGTCTGAATCCGACGACTCGATAGCCTACACATCGAATCGCGGTCGCAAGCTTAAGCGCAAGGCCCGCTTTGTCCACGAAGGAGCATTGAACGATGCGAAAGGGCCGAGAGTCTATAAGAAGGTGTGCAGGTACTTCTGTACAGTGAAGAATGGATGGGACTAACGGCGCGTTGCGGGGTGTGTGTTTAGGAGATTGAATTTTACGGTAAACGGAGGAAAATAATTTACCAGAAGGAGCCGCTCCGGAAACGAAACGACGATTCGGAATCAGATGCTGAGGAGGATAGCGATGACGATACGACAAGTGTGTCTGATGATTTGGATCCTTATTCGGAGATCAGGATCGATAGTATTCCACCTTATCGCATTACGCTTGCTCGGGTCCTAGTTGAGTACTGACAGACAACTTCAGAAATTCTCGCACCATGCGAAAATGCTGCAGATTTACCATCCCACCCCTCTATGTCCCACATATATACTTCACGAACGTTAAATGACCTCCTCCAACAATCGCTCACGAAACTATGCGAGGAACAAGCCCACACAACAAAGCTAAAGAATTTGCTTACAGTTTTCCTGGGTGACGATCCCTTTGTGAACATAGAGAAGATGCAATGGCCGGACGAGGACTTTGCTGCGATAGCTCGGGAGCGCAGCGATAACCTTCTCCGGGAGTTGGGAGGGCCATTACTGAGTGCCCGTGGGAGTATCTCGAATCCTACGACTGCCGCCCCACCATCGGCGCCGGCACCATTACCTCCAGTACCCGCAGTACCAGCACCGGCCACATCAGCCACCGCAACCTCCCCATCAAAACCAACAACAAATGGCGACTTCCCCGCTGCCCCACACAAAGACCCCATACCCCCCGCTACCACTACTATTACAACCACCACCATCACAACAATAACAACTGGCTCCCCCGCCTCCTCCGAAAACCCCCCACCCCTCACGGCCACCACGACGGCTGAAGACATGGACCTTGACCCACCCCTGGCGGCCCCGCTAAAAACCGAACCCTCCACCCCGCCCACACCCCCGCCCCGGCGCATGGCCACCCGCTCAACCCAGAACTCCCACCCCACCTCCCCCCCCCCTATCTCCCCACATCACCTACAAGAAATTGATCCCTGGTTCTTCCCGCCCACCTTCCGCGTTGACCCCGACTTTGGCCTTCCCACGCCCGAGGCCGCCGAGACACGGCACCTTCTCTCCTCCGCTGTCCAACACCAGGATGAGTTCCTGCGCGGCCTGAATAAAGTCCGTGAAGGCCTTCTGCGCGCCGAGAGACTCAGGAAGTACGTCTGGAGGTGGTGTAGAGCTATGGAGGGGACTAGGGAGTACCTCGCTGCGGGGGGAGGAGGAATAGGGGAAGGTGGTGTGGATGCGGAGGTGGAGGCTGGCGCTACCTTAAGTGATGGCGAGGATTACTATGATCCTGTCGAGTGGGGTCTTGAGGAACCCCTGGAAAAAGGTAAGGAGGAGGAGGAGGAGAATGGCGGGGAGGTGGTTAGTGCTGGGAAGAAGACTAGGGGGAGGAGGACTGTTGGCAATTGATGTAATGATCGTGAGAAGGAGGCGCTTTTTTATACTCGTTTAGCTACTTTCTTTCCTTCTTTCCTGTTATAGTTCGGTCTGGTTGGTTACTCTTTGTCACTCCATCTCACTCCATTTCCTCTCTCCTTGCTTCCACCGAGACTTTCATTTTCTTCCCCAATACTTAGTTATTTCTCTAAGCTGTAGTATACTTTACCTATCTGTCTATCTATCTATCGCTACATTGCATCTTGTTGTGGAAAAGAAAAGCCCGGCAAACCCCTCGTGTGCCTGCCACATGGCCCGGAAATGACCCCCATGCGGGAACTCCACCATAAGCAACGGTTTGGTAAACGAGTGTCTGCACGAGCGTTTCCGCTACACTGCGACGCCGTGCCGTGTCGGTGTAGAGGTAGGCTAGGCTACAACACCAACGATGTACTGTACGCAGGCAAGCAAACTTGTATTGGGTATAAATTCTTCATACTCGCCATTTTGTCGACGAGGAAATCGAACGCGGGGTCATGACGAATATAGCGTGAAGAGAAGGATAGAAGGAATGAATCAAAATGGAATCAACATCTTGGCTAGACACCCCTCTTGACGCTTCAAGAAATTATCAATCATGTTCACTTGAATCGCCTCCCTCCCCCTCCCCTACATCCTGAATGAATGAATAGCTAACACACTAGGTAGAACCTTCACCAAATCACCCCTCATTTTCGAAATAGAAGGAAAGAGAAATGAAAAGCCTACGGTCCACGCCCCCACGTCCCACGCCCCTCTAAATATTCAACACTCACACATCTCGGATATTCGAGGAGTTGGTGGCTGGGGACACGGTCCCAGTGGGTACCAAAGACTGGCCATAATGGTATTGCGCAAATTTCCTATTTTATTAGGTTAGCTCCTCGAACGAACAAGGAATAAGGGAGGAGGAAGGGGAACAAGGAGAGGGGAGAACGAACGTTGGAGGAGCATGTGCGCTCGCATTTATACCACCCCGACCAATCCAGCCATAACATTAGTGCCTCAAGGTCTTCTTTCCATTTGAATATGTGATGGTGGTGACCGCCGTGTTCATCACTGCTTCCATCCTGATCATCCTGGGCGGTGGTGAGAGTAGGATGCTCTACTATCTCAGTATATATTCCGAAAGACAATTTGCAAATTCTCGACAGTACGCCTTCAACCGAGTCCACCAGGAGTTTTTCCGATAAGCCTAGGCGGGTGGTGTCTAGCCTCCCGGTATACTCCTTTACACATCTCATCTTAGCTTCTTCGACGCTGGAACCAATTTCGTAGAATGGCATTATGAGCGAATGTGAAAGCGCGCGGAGTTTTCGGTGGAGTTTGGATGGGGACATGTGGAAGTGGGGTATATTCAGCAACGTGCGGAGTTCAAGCAAGCGGGCCAAGTATCTTCTCGCGATGCCATTAGAGACTTCTTGCCAGTCAGTGCCAGAGCAGTAAAGGTCCTTATTCGAAAGGTTTTCTTCTATTTGCTTCTTTATTGCTTCTGCTTGGGAGTGAGTAATGTTTAGCAGGCGGTGACTGCGCTTTGCGTTGAGAGTGCCCGGCGGAGTTAGGCCTGGTATCGGGACGCTGTAAAATGTTGTCATTCTACAAGTGTCAAGTTCAACCCGAGCTTCGGGGGCGCCAAAGTTCTAGAATATGACAATTCCGTTAGTCTGAGCCGAAGAAGAGCAAAATATGAGCGTTCCCACCCATGAAGCACTCCGCATCCATTCCCAAGAAACCTCGTCTGCGTACTTAGACACTCGATGCCGGAATGGTGGGTTATATGGATCGTATGGGTGGCCAGGGTGACCGCCCCCGGGCTCTCCGGGCTTTCCGTGTTTGGGTGGTGAATGAGGGCAATGCCTTCCAGGATGGCCATTCTCAGGTTCTTTATGTGGAGGGCGACCCCACCCAGGCGGGTGATGGTGGCCTCTCTCGTATGGAGGCCACTCACGTCTGCGCAGATAGGATTCCGTTCGTCCTCCAAAATGGCATCCCCCACAATGACCTCTACCTGGAGGGTGATGTCCACATCCAGGTGGTCCATGATGGGGGCGATCTCTGGGTGGCCCGCGGTGCCCTCTCCCGGGGGGGTGGTCTCCCCTGGGCGGTGGGTGATCTGGTGATTGGTGAGGGTGATTTCTTCCCGGAGGCCCATGTCGTTTAGGAGATCGGTCATTGCTAGGCCGCCACGGTTGACGCCACTTATGTTTTCTGCAGTCATCAGGATGTCCAGGATGATCGTCATCCCCAATTATTTCGTGTGGGGGATGTTCAGGGTATCCTTCATGTCCTCCGCATGGCTGGTGACCATCCGGCACGTCGTTGTGTTCATTTCTAGGAGGCTCGGGAATCTTCGGGGGTTCGGGGCGCTTGGGGGGCTCGGGAAGCTTGGGGGGTTCGGGGTGCCTCGTGGGCTCAGGGAGCTTGGAAGGTTTAGGGTGCTTCGGAGGCTCCGGGGGCTCCGGGGGCTTCGGGTGTTTTGGGGGCTTCGGGTGGTGGGGAGGCCTCGGATGCCCGGGACGCCCATGCCCCGGACAATGTGGATGTCTCCACCTTGGCGGCCACCAACTTGGCGGCCACCACCATCTCCATTTTCTATGTCCATGTCCAGGAGGATGCCCATGACAAGGCCCATGCCCTGGCTTTGTATCCTCCCCCTTTGGTTCCTCCCTTGTCACATTCAGCCTTGAAACCAACTCCAACCCCACCCCAAAATCACACCAAAGAACCTCACTACGCCCGTTAGCAAACTCCTCAATAGGTTTCTGTAAACGATTGGCTCAAACTCACAAGCCAGAATTCATCCGCACAAACCCTTCAACCCCGAACTTACCCCCCCACTCACACAGCTCCTTCGCCCTTTTATACTCGTACCATATTGGACCTTTCTTGTCATCGTCATCATTGTCATTCAGAGGCTGAGCATCCCGGGTATGAACTTTTCCATGCAAAATCACGTCCTGAGCATCTGTCCCGCCGGGACTTAGCACCGCGCTTCCGCCATCAAAATATACTATCTTCAATTCCCTCGTTGCGGAGTAAGTGTTTAGGAACACTTGTTTTACAATCGGTGCGAAGATTCCGTATGACATTTCACTATCTCAAAATCAATTACAGCCAGGCCGGAAGGGGGAGGGGACAGGAAGGGAAACAAACGAATCAAAAGCCAGCCACTCCATCTTTGGCGGGGCATCCCCATCCGAACGTGCGTGGTATAGCAATGTCTGTGGAGGGATGACTCCAGGTACGACGGAGAATCCCGTCGGAGCGTATACATTTGCCCATTGCGAGAGGAGGCCTTGTAAAGATGTGAATATGAAGGCGGAAGTATCTTCCTCGAGGGTGGTGTTTGTTCCTGTAGGTTTGGTGATGGGGAATTGCTCTGCTGCCGTGTAGAGGCCCAGGAGCGGGGGTATTAGGAGGATTGGTTTCGGGAGTAACATTGCTGCTACTGTACTCGAGTACAGCACAGAGGGGCAGAGGCAAAAGGAGGAGAAATAGTGGGAGGGAAAGTAATATTTCGACCCTGACTTCACCGTATTTTAATATCCCATAACCCACGTTATGTACTCGAGTATGGTAAGGACCCCAAAGGCCGCGCGGACACGACTGCATCCAATGAGGATTGCTTGATACTTGAAGAGGGGGTAGTATTTTTTAGGTATGGGTGGGACCACCCAAGGTTGTTCCCCAATCCCTGCTTGGCCCATGTTCCCAAGAATTGCTTGGGGATGCCCAATGCCGCGCGTACAAGTACGATGACAGGCCTCAATCCAGGAGCCCTAAGACGCTGGGGTGGGGCCCCTGGTTACGAGACAATGCGTGTCTGCCGCTACGCAAGTTGTTCGTTACGGTGCTTTTGTTCATGGATCGGGACGGCCATTGGGATCACAAGTACCGTAGCCCAAGTTCTCCAATTAGGGTTGTCTCCACCATCCGCGGGCGAGAATGGTGGGACAAGTCATGCTTGATCACTCGTGGCTGTGCCGCGTCAGCCTGGCGAATTCGCATAGTTCACCATATAGTATGGCAACTTGCCCTGAATCTGGGGAATAGAGGCCGCGCATTGTACGGGGGAGGCTAGGTGAGGGATAATTGACCCATTGGGGGGCTATGATACTTCGGGGATTGAGAAGCATTCGGGTCAGACAGAGCGCACTCTTGCGATGGGGGGCTCGATTGCCTTGTGTCAAGTTTTATGGTCTGAAATGCTGTGCGAACCCTCTCCTGAAAGGCTCCCGGGGGCGTTCATCCTTGATGAAAACTACCATATTGTCAATAGGCTTGGTGGGAATGCATCAGGAAGCTAATTGCTTGTGTTAGGTACTACATAACTGTAATAGATAGTATGATAGTTCTTCAAGTGCGTTCACATCAGATATTACGGTGCTTGAACACTGTGGCTCTGGCTTGTGTGGGTGTGGGTCGGAAGATCGTGTTACTGCGCGGCGCTCCCCTAATAAGTGGGCCGTAATCCAGTGGTACTGCTCGAGCAGTTGGAAGTCCGCCATCTCCTTAGAGTAGGAGTTCCGCACTGTCGTCGGTAAAAGATCTTAGGGAGTTGATACTGGAATGGAGCATTCACATGTGTCCAATTCTTTCTATCTGTGATAAAAAGAGTGTCCCCTTCCTCTCTGCACTTTCTTTCTAAAAGCTCTGTATATATTAATCTCACATCCTGCAGAGAACCTATGATAGATAATTTCCTCAGATATAATAGGATCCTAAACTGTATGTTGCGGTGCGGCACTAGTAAAACCATCGCCCCCTCACGGTTCCACGGTACGCCGGATGTTTGCCCAGTACGGTTCCTGAGAATGAGAAATACCGCCCCGCTAGATCAATCGGCACTTCGCCTATCTTGGGCCTGAGGGAGCCATTTCACATGATATATTCAGGGGACGGGCTCTAGTTGGGGCGAACGAGTGAAGAAAGGGGAGGAAGGATAATTAGGACAGTTTATAGATATCAGTGTCACCAATTGAGCTTAGGGGTGATTAAGTCGTTGATATAACATGGCATAATTTCATACTAGCCCATCGGAGCTTTCGAGAGCGATGGCGGTAACGAGCCACGCCGATCCTTTATTGTTATTGATTAGGACGATCAACGAGGGCAAAAGGCAAAGCGGTGGGTAGAGCTATGTTAGTGTCATCTTTGCCCTAACAGGATTCTAGACCACAATAAACGACGGGGTGTCGAGTAAGAGAGGTAGTGAGAAGTGCGAATGAATTATCTTTCTATTTACTCGAGCAGGATACCACGATATCTTCTCCGAGTTAGATGGTATCACTCGCTGCCCTCTCGTGCTCGGGACCACGTTGCCCAGTCTATGGGTTAGATTGGAAAACTATTAGAAAACAACGTTCCCTATTATCTGCTTTGCGACAGGGGCAACTGTCGATAGACTTTACCATTGCGAAGCTATTGCTCTACTCCCCAGAGGTAGTTTCTTTTCCTACACACCATAATGATTCTACCCATGTACGAGTATTAGGACGAGGATAGTCGGATTCTACATTGGCCGTTACCCCTACAACCTCGAAACAGCGCCAAGATGTGCGAATCGGGCGGCGCGAATATATGGAGATTGACTCCCGGAAGCAATCATGTTTCGAATGTGGAGTGGGAGAGAGAGGATGGCTGTGCAGTGTCCAAGTGTGTTGCTATTTATTGCCAGAATCCGCGGGTAGGGAAGGCATATCAATCACGGGGGAGCTGACCCCTACCAACCGCTAGCGATACTGGTATTTGCCCAATTTCCCTAAAATTTCACGATGGGAATTCTTACTAGTGATAACTTCTACGGTTAAGCTGGTAGAGAAGATATCGCTGCTTAGGGATATACTGCGATTTCCTCAGTTAATGAGGACAACTGTGGCCTTAGTGCCACAAGTTCTCATCAACGTCAGTGCCCTGGGTGAATCCCTCCCAAGCATCCACTGGATCTTCTGGGGTCGCGGCGAGACATTATTCGCGAGCCTCCAAGTACTCGAGTACCCGAACAAACCTGACTAGGAGTCCCCCCCATATCCGCGACGAAATTGTCAAGTATTCCAGCGGGGCTACTGCGATTCTTGTCTGTCCCCGTGGGGGTGATATTAAAAGATATCTAGTGGTGAAGTTGGATGGTGACATGAAGTCCAGCCCAATGGAAGATGCTTTGCGGGCAAGCATCGTGAGGATAATTCCCGAAAACCCCTCGGGAAAGTGAGTAGGGATATCAAGTATAATACGTTCCTGTTCCTAATAAAAGTATGGGTTACTTGCTAGCAATGTTGCATATATTTCCCTTGTTCTCCTAAATATTGACACTACTCTTGGAGAAATGCCTATCCATCAGAGAAGAAACAAGTTCCACAAGATGACAAGAGAGAAGGATCTGAGATCCCCACATCACGGCTTTGGCGCGGGTGGGGACTAGAAGAGGGGTGAATAGAGAAGTCGGCATGGGAATCCCGATGTGGGTGTCTTACGCAGAGCAGCTGCTCAGGCCGATGGCCTATTTCATACTCTGGAAGGAAGTAGAGGACCCACATACGCTAGTGTTCAAAATATTCCTGCAATATGGGGACTTCTGTCCTGCCCGCTTGGGTTTGTAACGGTCGAGGAGCCTTCGTCCTTGGCTTGCTTTGTCCACTTTACTCCACGGTAATACCTCCCCCGCAAAACCACTACGATCCACAGATCACACAAGATGGTTGCTGAGATCTACTCAACTTACCTAAGCTCCTAGCGCGCCAGAGGCGTTTCTCCTACCCTCTCTTCGGCCCGGCAACAACTCCCCTTACAGGATATGCTTCTTGTCGTTGGGGAACGTATTGCGCACCAGAAGGAAAATCACAGACAGTATGAAAGCACTTGCATTCAGGCTTCCGGATGCAGGCGAGAAACATACATCTTCTCGACTCTCATAGCTACAGGAAGATGACTCATAAGGGAACTGTTTTTAGTGTCCCTATCAGAGATTCTTACAGGATTTCACAGTGCAGTATGCTTCGGGCTTGTGGAGGTAATGGTTGTCTTGTTAGGGATGAAGGGACGGGATGTTAGCGCAACTAATTTTGACCGCAACACAGCAATCGCTTAAGGAGCTGGAAAGGCCTATCAGGGAGTCTTGAATACTCTACTAGGGAGTGGAAGAGTGATCCCAATCCCGATATTCACTGGCGGAGAAATGTACTAAATTTATAACCCCACTCCAGTGGGTTGCATGCAATGAGCACTGGAACGCTATCAAAATGCTACTGGAGCAGGCTCGTGTTATCCCCAACACTATGGATAGATATAGTCACTCAATTTTACTGCGGGCCCCCGGAACAGATACCAGGCAGTCCCCAAGATGTTATTCGAGTGAAGCGATCTCAACCTGACACAACAAACCTCAGTGGCCAAACACCCCCCCCCCCCCCCTCACCCACTTACCAAACAAGTATGATACATCTATGAAGTCCCTATCGAAGAGGAAGGGGCCTAGCCCCCATGCCCAAACATAGCGACTGGCCCACAGAGCTCTTTCTCGACTGCGCCCTGTGGGTTGCATCACCCCCGCACTGGCAGGATCATCAGGATTTAATATTCCTCCAGGTACATCTCCGCCTCACCCTGCCCCCCCGCCACCGTGATGACATTATCTACATTATCACACCTCTATATTTTTTCCATTCTCCACTTCACTTTCCTTTCACCATTTTGTTCGCTGGCGACTTGACCATCGCAATCATCGGTATATATACACTGACTACCGTAGGATAGCGGAGGGGAAATGTTTCATAGCTCAAATGCATGCATCCCAGAGTATACGCCCGACGCTGAGGAGTAAGTGAGGGAGTATGAGTCGGTAAATAAAGCCCATCTTATGCCAGAAGTTTACGAAGCATGGTTAGGATGCCCCCTTCAAAAACAATAACCCATCCCGTCGGTCATTAAAAACTTAGATACTATGTCTACCAATCCCCTTTGACACAACATATCATACATCCATACGCTCAGGAGGATTCCCCCCGCTTGCTCTCGCCGAAACATTAGGATCACGAATTGTCACTCGTAATTTATGCGCTCCTGACCCGAGAATCTACTGACAGAGACTGTCTATCATACCCTAGTATAGAGGGGGGGTCCCAGGGCGTAGAGTAGTGAGTCTTTGGTAAAAAGGGACGGGTTTGACGTGCAGGGTAGCTCACGTTTGTCCCCTGCTCCTGTCGATGCGTTACTTTAGTAAACATCCGAAGTCAAAGTCAAAATCAGGTTATTAACGGCGCACAATCTAAGGCTTCATTCATGAACGCAAACCAATATAGAGAAAGGGGAGGAGGGAACAAGAGCCCATTTTAGTTGATTGAAAACCAACTCCCACCACCAGATCTCTTGTTAGAGAAACGTTGCCATACAGTTTCCTCTTTTTTCCCAGCTCTCCATCCACCCATCCACAAACTGAGCGAAGCGACAAACTAAAAACAGGAAAATTGAGGTGAAAATGAAAGAGACATGGGTAAAGCTAATTGAGATCAGATTAGAGGCCAAAAAAAGAAAAAAAAATGCTAAAATTAAAGCTAGGAGAACCCTAAAGAGGGAGATAGTGAGGTCTAATCATCAAACTCCTCACACCCCGCAAAATTGGTTTTTGCAATTCGTTCCGCCTCCTTTTTCTCAACCTTTCTTCTAGTATCCGCAATGAACCTAACAAGCTCCTGGATCCTTGTAATGCACTCTTTGAACCCGTCACCCTTCCACGGATCTGCGTGAAAAGCATTGGTTCTAGTGAAGTCGGGATGCTCGAATCCGCCGACTTTGGAACTCTTGAAAAAGCTGTCAACGTCGGGGTTCCATGGGCCGCAAAATCCAACACCTAGCCCTCTCTGATGTGCCATGGTAGTGACCCACTCTGAATTTGAGAAGCCGGCGCCCCAACGTGTGTCGGGGGTAGTCCCGAGGCCGTTCCAGGAGTTTTGGACACCATCAGGATACGCAGACCTGATTTCGTCGGTATCGAAATATTCATACTTAGTTATATCGAATTGATAAGTGGTACCTTTGACCCAAAACTGATGCTTGGTCTTGAGAGTGAGGGCCTCAACCGTCATCCCAGGGAGATTGACATAGCTGACTCTGGGGACCAGTCTTCTGCGGTCAGGGGCGCCACCCACGGGTGGGCCCACAGGGTCAAGCACGTCAGGTATTTCTTCGATGCGTATCTTTCTCACAAATTCGGAGAATATGGGATAGATGTCAGTGTCACGGGTTAGGCTATGTGTGAGGAGTTGAAATTGCCAAGCAAGATCGCTTTCGAGATCCATGACCTTGAGATCGAATGGCCCTTTCTGTTTGGTGGAATGATCACCAGCCTTGATGGGGCCTCCTGCCCCAGGCGCAAGCTGTATCCATGTTCTCGTGCCCACTTTGTATAGATTTCCAGCCGAATTTGCAACCCCCACAGGATGAACTCCAGGGATCTTCTCAAACTTCACCTCCAAGCGGATGTCATTAGTACACTTTTTGTCGTCATATGTCCTGCAAATCAGTGTAGCGTGGTACGCTGGTTCCATATTTGTTTCATGGGGGTGCAAGCCAGCGGGTGCGCCATCGGTAATAGTTGTATCATAGGCATTATCTCCGAACATGAAGTCATTAGTATTGGTAGGCTGAAATAAATCATGCCTGACAAAGCACTCGTGAATGAGCTCCTTTGCTACATTCTCACCACCAATACTAAATTAAATCAGTGGCCGCATCTTGGATAACTCTACTTTGGTGATCACTTACTGTCTGATAAGCTCTCCAGCTGCCTGTGGATTCTTGGCCATCTCACAAAACTCGAGAAGCTCAAACTCTTCTTCACGTTCCGGCGCCTTGTAGCTGAATAGCATCAACGACCCGAAATGGACTTTCATAGTGGAATGCCCTCTGTAGTACAAAAGGTCGCTGAGCCCTTGCTGAACCACCTTTTTCAGATAAATATAGTTGGCCTTCTCAAGCTTGGCCCTTTTCGTTTTCCACATTTCCAGCCATCCCGCCTTAGGAGGGGTCGCCGGAAGACGAACCATCGGCCAGAGGTTTGTACGCTTGATTGTCACCTGGCGATTTATGAAGCCGTGGTCCATTATCAATCTTACAGTTGCTCCTCTAGGATTAGAGCTTGGGGGATGGACAAGCAGCTTCCTGTTGGGCTTCCTATTTCTTGCTGCTACCTCACAAAACACGCCGAACATGCGCCCAAGAGCATCGTTCACACGCCCTTCATCATCACCGGCAACGTGAAAGACGCCCTCAGCGCGGGACATGGTAATGTAGACTTGATTTTCGTATCTAATATCATCAAGGGCTTCGAAGCTGGTTCCCAGGGTCTGCTGAGGGTCAATTTCTTTCGTTGGCCAAACAAAAACGCCATTGTATGGGAGGGGCTTGTCATCAGGCGGCTGTTGCCGATACTTTTTACGTAGCAATGCATCCTGAGCTTGTCGGTCGAGCCACTTTTGCTTGCGTTCGCTGGGGGCCGCTTTGACCTTTTCCCAGCTACCACCTGCACGACGGATCTCAGTCTCTAACTCATGCATGATATGTTGCATCAGGGCATTGAGGTCGTGCTTCGCCGCTTCGACTTGTTCTTTTGTTCCCCATATTCCAATTCGCTACGCTTAAAATTAACAAGAAGCTCAAGCCTGAACCAATGATGAGATAACTTACAGGATCATCTGAGCTCTCTGGAACCGACAGATGGGTATTGGTTTTTATGGCTATATAGGCTAGGTGATTGTTTCTAAGCCCGAAGAACGACTCGTCAAATTGTGTAGGGCGTCGGACGGGGAGACTCATATGATCTATCCACAACATTAATGATTAGCCGGTTGAAAATTGCTTGATAGAGAATATTTGTGGAGAGTAACACCATCGGCAGGAACCCCATCTCTGGCACGTTTATCGTTTGTCGAATCTCTCACAAAGCCATCCAGGCCAGCAACAAACTCTGGAGCCTCTGGGCCACGACCATCACCTACACCGCTTTGATCTTGAAATACATTCGAGAGAGCAGGGACCCCAAACATAGACTGCCCAATCACTGCCGGCCCATCGCCTCTGTAGTACCCACCCTTATAACTTCTGCGATTTTTCACGATGGGCGGGCGCTGACCAGACGAAGCGCCGTCCGGCTGCGAACGCTGTCCTCTGTACTTGACATCCAAACCAGAGGCGCTTTTGGGATCAGTGTAGTATCTGGAATCCTGGGATGAATGGTTCCGCTGTGGTTTGCTAGCGGTGCCACTGGGCGTAAGGCGACTAGAGGAATCTGTGAGTTGGATTTCACTACCGACCGGATGAGGAGAGCGTGAACTCGTATCCGCCGGGAGAGAAACTAGATCGGGAATTGGTTTTGGTGTCTGAGATTTACTTTTGGCACCTTTTCTCTTCACGGATCTAGGCGTACGTGGGGGTTCTCGAGGAGGGGGGGTATCATCTTCGTCCCAACCCTGGGCATTGAGTATTTCGTAATCCATTGTGACCTTAAGACTAGGGAATTGGCGTGGTCTAGAGTAAGTAAACTGAGTTTCTAAAGTGGAAAGGCAGTAGCAAATTTGGAGTAGTGGGCAAATTGAGGTGGTGAGAAACAGAGAAATTTTCTGTCGAAAGAAGGAATAGCCCAATTAGGCTAAGAAAGAGATAAGGTAGTTCAGTTCCCCCGTGGAATACGTTGTGTTTGTGTGAAGAGAACAGGGTGGTTGCTGGATGGTGGACGGTGGATGCTTATGATGGTGGTGGGATTTCTTCAGGTGGGTGGTTACCCGTGGCGGGGAAGGTGGGCCTAAGTTCTGTAGGTTACACACGGGGTGAGGGCAGCAAACCTCGCTTGTGGAACCTACAAAACTTATGCCCTGTACCTCCGTAGTAGCCGCATCGTCTGCCGTCTTGCGCGCACAGAGTAGTCCACGCGAAAAAGCGGCAACCCTGAGGAAAGCTCTCGTCGCCACGAGGAATAAATCGCGTGTTCCTCAACACATAGAACAATCGACTCTCTCGAATAGACGGCCGGACCTCTCGTTCCCAATGGCTGAGCCAGTTATTGACGAAGCCCTTCGTGAGGTATCACCCCTGCCTCTTTCATACAGTACTTAGCTTTACTGTCCACCCCACTGAAATATCACAGAGGCTCAAGTCAGCTCTCTGGTTCTCCATCGGTAAAATTGTCGACGAGGAGATTCTTCAACTTAATGTCAATGCAACTCCTCAATTCATTGGAGCTCTGACCGAGATGGTCTGGGCACAACTAGGTGAGCTATCATATCTCTCGGGATCCAGATCCACTAATAGGATTTTCGGACTAGAGAACATTAGTCGAGATCTCGAGTCATTCGCTAGGTAGGTTGACCACCCAGTTCCTTGCCTCCTCATCTCTCACTGCTATATTCACTTGGGCCAATACTAATCCATTGATTAGGCATGCCGGGCGCTCCACAGTTAATACTGACGATGTTCTGCTGCTTGCTCGAAGAAACGAAGGACTGGGAGAGCTTCTGAAGGCCTTTGTTGATGAAGAGAATGCCGGGAAGCTTGCGGATAAAGGCAAGGGGAAGGGAAAGGGGGTTGGGAAAAAGTGATTGGTTGTGTGATCCTTTGTAACTAGGGACACCAGTATTTGCCAACGTTTAGCGGGAAGAATCAAGATACTTTCCACTTTACCCATAATGCCACCATTTCAGCTGGTTACATTAGTCTAATGGTCTTCACATCAATACATACGGTATGGCTTGAGAGCTTATCTATCATAATCATGCATTCACCATTCTACAGTGATATAGTCCACAAATACGGCTAGCTTTTTTTCCCCTTTCCTTGTTTTGGTTCGGCGAGCTAGTCAGAGCCCTTCTCCATTCAACAAATGGACCTTGATCAGGATGGGAGTTCGCAAACGTCCAAGCACACAGTCCCCATCGATTGGCTCGTAGGTAATTCCATATATTTTATCCTAGGTACAAGTATCGGTAGGCCAGTCCTGGCATCTAGCTTGCAGGCTAGGATGACTAAGGCTCGGGCGGTCAGTGTGATAACTAATTGTGTGCTGTGCAGGGTGCGTATGGTATTGTCAATTGTATCTGGGTGCTCCGTGAATGTAAAGTACTGTACCTGTACGGGTACTACCGGTATTGGTGTTTCCATCATGAACCTAGTCAAAGATCCCCCCAGCCGCCAAGTCTGACGTACTGTCGCCAGGCATTGTAGCACAATTCACACTCCCTCATTCGTAATGTTAGAATCATATAAACAAGGAAACCCTTCATCCCCTTCATCCCTCCCTTGACTATAATATTTAAGACCTCGTACGGAGGCTGTTCCTTGAGCTACTCTTCTCTGCTCCGAGAATCCCACCTCGAATCCCAATTCATCCAAAAACGAAACCACAGTACTATCAAACATGGCATCCACAGAAACCTGTCAACTCAACGAGACACATCCTCCCAAAGAACGTTCCATAGAAGCCTTTTCGTCCGTCCTTCCAGAAATAAAATCTCAACTTCTTTCTCTCCGTCATTTGCATCCCCCCGCGTACTTTGATGCGGTCAAAGATCTTTCCAATCATGACCTGACTTCTTTTACCATTGGTAACCTGGAGGCTGTCCGTGTCGGAACTACCGCGGTAAAGTCTCCCAACCCGGCACTAATGGGGCGTATTTGCTGACGAAATTCCTACAGTACGGAACGCATATTTTCGGAAAAATACAGCTACCGAAGAGCAACGACGGTTACATACATGTGAGGGTATTCGTTGGGGGAGGAGAGGCAGGCAAATGCATGGTCCATTGCATTCATATTGAAACCAAGGAAAATGCGGATGGTGGAAAAGAGTTCAAGGCAATCATGAGGAAGGAGGATGAGTTGGAATGGTTCAACGAATAGAATAACTTGGTCTTCAGTCAAGATAATTAATTGTGAGACCGTTTTTTTCAAAAGGTTACAGAGGAGCCCCGTGCCCCGTTCTAAAACTCATTGGCAGTTATTCGCGGAATCAAGTTTGTTTGGCGCTTGCAACAGTCTGTAGTCTAACACTTAGAGGCAGTCAGTCCCGGACGAGATGGTAATAAACTGCCAGGATCCGCCAGACTACCGATTGAGGGGTACCGAAATACTACTACTATTGCCGGTGGCCTGTCTTAGTCAGCGGAAAAGCCCATAGATAAACCATTCTTATCATGGGTGATGCTATTATTTACTAGTAGTTCTCACCCAATTAACAGTAAAGCTAACCTGCACCCCCCTCTCGTTTATGATACTTTAAAACTTGATACCACCATCTCCACCGGTATTCGAGTTAAGGTTGAACTTTTGCTCCCGTCGAAATAATTCATACAATCCCTCATGTTAGAATCCGGTGATAACCGTATCCACCCCACACAAGCCAACCCCGCCTTTCCTTAAACTATTGCAGCCACTCTCTTTTAGCTTACGGGCCTCCCTCTTTCCTTTTCCTCTAGTTAGGTGGGGGAACCACTTGGCTCCTCGTCTATATATACTAGTAGATCCCCCCTCAATTCGTCACAATGCTTCACGCCCCTTCTTCTATCAAAAGATCCATCTTTACCACAACTACCCGTCTTCCATTTATTCGGAAAGCAAACATGTCCTTCAAGATTCCCGCTATCGACAATGAACCCAATGTGCATGCCTTCTCCTCTCATTTTTTAGTAATACGGGCTAATAGAGCTATAGAAACACTATGCCAAGGGCTCCCCCGAGCGCAAGGATCTTATGGAAGCCATCCAAGCCCTGCGCTCCAAAGCCCCCATTTCCATTCCCCTCCGTATAAATTCGGAATATATCACCACGCAGTCCACAGTCCCTCAATTTATTCCCTCGTCACATGCTACCACCCTCGCTTCTTCTTCACAAGCTTCCAAGGAACAAGTTGCTACTGCCATTTCATCCGCACTTGCAGCCAAGTCTGCATGGGAGTCCGCACCATTCGCCGACCGTGCAGCGGTATTCCTGAAGGCAGCGGAGCTAATTTCTGGAAAATACCGACCCGATATCATGGCAGCTACGATCCTTGGTCAGGGGAAGAATGCGTGGCAAGCCGAGATAGATGCTTCCACCGAATTAGTAGACTTTCTGAGGTTCAACGTTTTATACGCTGAGGATCTCTACAAGCAACAGCCGGCAAAGAATGCACCTGGTGTTTGGAAGTGTGCCTGCCCTTCAACCATGCCAGTCTAGAAGAGAGCTGATGCATTGTGTCTTGGTGGTTTAGCCGTGTTGAGTACCGTCCGCTGGAAGGTTTCGTCTATGCCATTTCACCATTCAACTTTACAGCTATTGGTGGTAATCTGCCCATTGTGCCGGCTCTTCTTGGCAACGTTGTGATCTGGAAGCCCTCCCCAGCTGCAATCTATAGCAACTACCTAATTTACCAGATCCTGCTTGAGTCGGGCCTTCCGGAGAATGTTATTCAATTTGTACCCGGGGATGCGGAATCCGTAACCGATGCCGTCCTCTCACACAGGGAATTTGCCGCGCTCCACTACACTGGATCCACTGCTGTTTTCCGTGCACTCTACGGCAAGATCTCCCAGGGTGTGGTCGAGGCTAGATTCCGCTCCTACCCCCGTATAGTGGGTGAGACAGGCGGGAAGAACTTTCACCTCGTTCATTCATCAGCCGATATTCGCAACGCAGTAGTACAAACCGTACGTGGTGCGTTTGAATATCAAGGGCAAAAGTGCTCAGCTTGCTCACGTCTCTACATCCCAAAGTCCATTTCTGTGGACTTCCTCTCCCAACTTAAGGAGGAGACTTCTAAGCTCGAAATCGGTGCCCCAGACGAATCATTTGCGAACTTTATTGGACCGGTTATTCACAGGGCGTCTTTCGATAAACTCAAGGGCGTGATTGACTCTGCCGATCAAGATTCATCCCTCGATCTTCTAGTCGGCGGAAGATATGATGACAGCAAGGGATTCTTCATCCACCCCACAATCTACGTTGCCAGCTCCCCCAACCATAAACTTTTCAACCATGAGCTCTTTGGCCCAATCTTGACTGTTTATGTATACCCCGATGAGGCTTTTGAGGGTGTTATGAAGACTATTGATGAGAGCGGTGGTGGATATGCACTTACCGGTAGTGTATTTGCCAAGGATAGGGTGGTTATTAGAAAGGCTGAGGATGCACTTAGAAACTCTGCCGGTAACTTCTATATCAGTAGGTTTCACATGGTCTCTCTTGCGAAGAAATTTCTAACGGAGAGAAAGACGCAAAGTGCACAGGTGCTGTTGTCGGCCAGCAGCCATTTGGTGGAGCCCGGGCTAGTGGAACCAATGACAAAGCGGGAAGCATGAATATCTTGACAAGGTTCGTTAGCGCGAGATCTATCAAGGAGGAATTCAGCCCTATCGATAAGGTTCTCTATCCCAGCAACGATGTCTAGACAAAAAAATAATCCTCTTCCCTTTCATGGCTGGGTTGTGATGTATAGTACAGAATTTCTTTTTTAAAAGTGGACTGCTCTCAAATTTGAGGTATAAGTTCTCATTCACGTTGCCATCCAATTTTTCCTTGCCAACTGCCATCGGATTATGAGTGGGCTGCCGGGAGAATTCTGTCAGTACGATAAACGCCCATTCCAGCTGAATCCCAAATCCATAGTCATTCAAGATCCCCGGATAGAAAGTAAGAGGCCTATCTACAGGCTTCTGTCAAACTAACCCCAAAGACAAGCTCCTCGATATAATAATCTCACCAACAAGCCCCGACATAATTAAAAGATTGAGGCTCAATGCCAAGCCTCCTCCCCACAAAAAAAGCTTCTTGCAAACACTCCCCGTCTTGAATATCGGTACAACCCTCATTCTCAGCACCCATCTTCACCCCTCATCCAATTGCACAATTCACTAACACTCACCGATCCGCATGTAATTGGCCACGAACCTCCAGGATCCTCCTACCAGAACTTGCGCCTCCCTCAGGGCCCAAACATGACTACCACCACCCCCACCGCTGCGATCGCAACCGCGCACGTGATCAGCAAGCCTCCCCGTAAAAACCACTTCATTTCGGGCGGCCTCTCGGGAGTCCTCAGCGCGGTCCTACTCCAACCCGCAGACCTGCTAAAAACCCGCTTGCAGCAAAGTCCCCCTACCACCTCCGCCACCCACACACTGTTAACTACCCTCCGACAAATTGCCTCCTCCCCACAGCCCGTTCGCTCACTATGGCGTGGCACCTTACCCAGCGCCATCCGAACTGGTGTGGGCTCAGCTCTGTACTTTTCCGCGCTCAACACAATCCGCAGTGGGTTCTCCAGCCGGTCTAGTAAAACCGCCAGCAGCAGCCTACCTACACTCTCGCCACTGGGGAACCTTGCCTCCGGGGCTGGCACAAGGGCGGTGGTGGGGTACATGATGATGCCGGTGACTATACTAAAGGTCCGATACGAATCCAGCCTATATACATACCCAACATTATTCTCCGCCTGTAAAGACATCTACAAAGCTGAAGGAATACGAGGATTCTTTAGCGGCTGGGGCGCAACCGCAATCCGCGATGCCCCATACGCGGGGCTGTACGTAGTCTTCTACGAGCAGAGCAAGAAGACACTCTCCCTGTTCTGGCATGCCAAAGAAGATGGAGGAATGGACGTCGGCACCGCTGCGGGAATAAACGTACTTTCGGGAGCTGGCGCTGCAACCCTGGCTACCGCAATCACCAATCCGTTTGATGCGTTAAAGACTAGGATCCAGCTTGCCCCCGAACACTACAGGAATCTATGGCACGCGGCGAAGGTAGTTGTGAAGGAGGACGGGAGGTGGAAGGGACGGGTGCTATTTGATGGTTTGGGACTGAGGATTGCTAGGAAGGCCATTAGCTCTGCAGTGGTTTGGGGGATATACGAGGGGTTGGTACGGTAGCCTTCCCTCACTCTTCTTGGCAGAGGAGAGGCCGCGAGAGCGGGGATGCCGGTAGAGTGGATGGAAGGGGTTCCCACATGTCACTCTTTGTTTTAGCATGTGGAGAAAAGCGAGAACAAAAATGGAGTGCATAGCGATAAAGTTAGAGCCTTTCGATAAAATGGACCGTTTTTCTTTGGTTAGGCGTTCACGGCTACTTAATAGATACGATTGTCACACATTTCATTTCTCTCTCTCTCCTATCACAAGGTGCTTGTTTACCTGCCGGACAGCGAGGAATTCGGTGGCGGTCATGGCCCGCGAGTGAGATATTATGATGAAGACCATCGGGCTCCCAAAGGAGGGGGGAATCATGGCTGCTTATGTTACCCCGCATAATTACTTTTGCGAGCGAACTCGTGAGCGATTTGATAGACGCGCTCACAACCGCTTCGATCCCCCCTTTCATTCCATCTCATCCTCAGTACTGTACTCCAAGGGGATTATAGAACAAAGTAAAAACCATAAATCTCCAACTAGCACCCCTTCATCCGATACCCCCTAGAGCCACTGCGCCGTTGCCTGTGACTAAAGTGGTCCTCTCTTCTCCTTCTTTCCCCTCAACTCACTCGTTTGCACTAATGTGTTGGCGTTGGGTTAAAAGGCTGTGGATTAATAATAGCACGCACCGGGTCCTAATTCGCTAGTGAGTGCCTTTTGCTTCGTATGGGGTGTGTATCTCTTCCGGGCGCTATATTGGGAAAAGTTTCTGAGAAAGTTGAAAACATTATTCATGAGTTATCAAAAAAAAAAAAAAAAGTACACATTTAAAATACCAAATAATAATAAATTATGGTTAATTGCCCCCCTGCGAGTATCATAAGTCGTGTATGATAGATTAGTCCAGCGGGGCGAGCCCTACGACCCGGGACTGGGCATAATAGCCCCTATCTCTCATGAGACGGACTATGATACCAACCGCCACTCCAAGACTATAATATTATTATTATTGTGTTGCTTCTATGTTTTTCTCGTTCAAGTCATGGGAAGAACAATTAGTTAGAAGGGCATATCCAGCGCTATCAAGAGCAGAATACTCGATTCCTGGGAAAATACGTCACGGGTCATATCTACATCAGGCTTTCATGTCATATTGAAAGCTAAATTGTTGGAAAAAAAGGCCATCATACCAGGGATGAAATTGCATGGAGATTTAGTGCACGGAAAAGAAATGCTTAAATCCAGGGCTAGTGCTCACTACCGCTACAGTAGGGGGTTGATGTCTACAACTAGCGGGCAAGAACAACCCCCAGCATTCTGTCCAGTGATGATTAGAATACACCTATGAGGCCTTATCCTATTTAACCAGATGAATAATAAAGCTCAGCATTCGAGTTGCATCCACCCCCAGCGAGCGAGAGACCGCCCTAGCCACAAGGAAGAAGCATAACCTAAAAGAAGGAAGGAGAAATATACGTCTCTCAATAACACCCGCCTCCCGCACCCTATCCTTATATTTTGGGGAATTGAGAGAGCAACCAGGAACCAATACAGTAAGGGGAAGTGCATACAATGCCGCGAACAACCGGGGGAGAGCTGGAAGGGGTTATGTGTAATTGAGCTTGGGGGTGTGACATGATATCGCTAAATACTCGTGCAATGGGTAAGTATTGTAATTTCGAGTTTCGGTAGTGTTCTGTCTTGTAGCTTTCCTAAGCCGGATTGTTCCGGGGTATTGTACAGTATCCCGAATTTTGCTAGAAACTTTTGGTGCATTTGGTGGATTGGATGAGGTTTTGCTTATCGTACAATACTTCCTTTTTCTCTTCTGTAGGCTCCCGTGCGGTAGACCTCTCGGTCCGGTTGATAAGAGTCTCTAGACACTACTTGGCGATTCGGATAGTAGAGCATCCGGATGGGTTGAAGCCCGGATGTGCCAATCTACGCCTTACCGCCAGTTCGTCTAAATATTGGCAAAAGTACCGTGGCTTATCCTCTAGAGTACCAGTCCGGCAGCCGGAAATTCTGGCCATGTTCGGACATGGTTATGTATCGAGGTCTCCACCACTTTCCACTTTCGTTGCACTGTTCTATGTGCAAGTTACGGGCATATAGTACCGGAACAACACTAACCAGTAGTCCCACCGCAACATTTGGCGGGAGTTGACCCAAGGGCATCCATTAGGTACCCTAGACCTACCCCCCAGCAAAAAAGTGGTTCGCCGAGCATTTGTTTTTAATGCTCGACTACTCCACCGCCCCCCGGATTCGAACTCATGATGGTCCCTGTTTCAAATTAGCCGACCAGTCTCCTAAGCCATTAGACCATAGGAACTGGCCAGCAATACTTTTTCTTCCCGACCTTTTAACTGCTTCTTCAGAAAATAGACAGCTCAGGCGCCTGATACTTTATCTCTGGTATAAAAGGACATTGGTGTCCAATCATAGTGCTCTCTCATGATATCGATAGAACGAGGAACGGGGGGTGTTCCGGTGTATATCTGTGCTCTGCCCCCGAAACACTCACTCTCTTCGCCAGAGGACGAATGTTCCCCGAATTCCATGGCTAGTATTCCCGATTTATCATACATAACTATTCTTTGGTACAGGAAAGGACAGGGATAAAACTTTTGTATGGTAAATTATCTATGCGTATCTGAACCCCCCATACAAAATTCGGACTCGAGTGTTCGGGTTCTATATGCCTGTAACTTGCAGCTTCGGTTATCGAACTTTATTGCCCGGAGGAGCTTAGTAGAGTGATATTTCATGACTGTTATTTTCGCTTTTCTCCAGCTTTTCCCCGGCATCATACTCGCCAAGATCGTGCCGCAATTGGGATAGAGCTGCGGGTGGATAGTTTGCCCTACTAGGTCTGCTAAGGGAGTTCTAATGCAAGGTTGTGACCGGAATGGTCTAACTTATCTGTTACAATGATTTTCAGGGTTGAAGCGGGCCTGTAGGCAAGTTTATCGTAATATTATGTGAAAAAGGAAGGGGGAGGAGATGAGATCGGTGGATATTGCCCTGTAATACTGTAGGGAATTGAAATCCCATGGTGTATGATGATTGATGGGCAGGTAACGTGCCTCCTATATCCCCTAGGGAATCGACATGGCGAGAGACGCTGCGAGGCCTTGAAAGCAGTATCCCCCCGCCCCGCCCCACCAGAAATTCTAACGGCACCATCTCCAAACGCTAGCTCGGAAAGCTATGGGAAGGTCGCGGGTAAGGCCCAGGAACTATAATGAAGAGCTATAAGATCTGCAGTTTTAAGGGGGTGAGTGGGGGAGGTATTAGGCACCGGCTAACCAGGTAGCCTGGCCAGAAGCGTACTAAGAAAAAGCAACGCAGGGTGGTATCATTCGAGCCATGACACAAAATCGTCACGCCTCTCGAGATTAATTCCAGAGTAATAAATTCTCCCCTCTGGTCGATATCGGAAGAGGTAATGTAACATCTTAGCTGCACATAAGCAACACAGGTAAAACTCCTGGATTGTAGGATGAGCCCAATCAACCATTGATCCGACAAGTTCCCCTCTAATTCCAATTTACATAATTTGTAAAAAAAAGACTCCCAGTTACATCTCAACCCAAGGGCCCACCCGCCCAGCTAACCTACCCCACCTACGGCCAGACCAAGCACCATCCCCAAGCCAGTAACCGAAATCCCCCACTGCAGGAACAGCAGCGTGGAGGCCCATCAGCACGCGCGCGTTCTACATACCACAACGCCGTTTTCTCACCGTTCAGAAAATACCGGGATCAACAGCGACCAGGCATGATATGCTAGCCAGTGTTTAGCCTGCCACAAACAAAGTTTTACAATTCGAATCGCCCGGCGAGATGCTAATACATTGCGGTTACATCCGGGTGCCCTTGTGATGCTGGCTTTGGCTCCAATTGACACAAACAAGTTAAAAATCATAACTGTGCTGGAGAGTCTTTATGGTTCGCCCTATATGCGCTGAATTCCCACTTTTTTTTCAATTTTTTTTTTTCAAGAACCAGACCCGTCGAATCGGTATGATGCTACACAACAAAACAAAACAAAACAAAATCGTGGTAGGGCCAATCACTTGGATTATGAGTGAGTGAGTGAGTGAGTGAGTGAGGCGTTTGGAAGTAAGGGGCGAGTACTTTTCCGGCAAAGTAAGTATTCCAAGTAAGTAACCCGCCCTACCGCTATTACCACGCAGCCAATATTAGACCACCAGCCCAGACCAACCACCTACCACACCAGCACCCCGCCATTCAATCCACCCGAGCAACCCAAAACACGATAAAACGCACAGCACTAGCTTAAGCACAGCACCTACGTATCATAACGAGGGAAACATTTCAATTCAATCACCTTATTACCTAAAAGCGCTCCCCCCCCTCTCCCCGCCCCCGGCAGTCCACTCAGGTCCGCAACCGCCGCTACCGCTACCGCTTACCACGGCGCGCTTACACAAATTATCATAGCTCGCCCTGGAACTTTTGCCCTGAAACAACAAATGTAAGGCGCTGTACCGACGGTATGGTTACTGTGCAAGTACCGGTACTATTGCTACTTAAACTATAGAGTGATATGGAAATGAGACAGGGGGTGGTTTCGCCGGTTGGGTTGTTATGTAATATTATTGTATCTTGATGGTATTTTCGCATGGGTATGATAACTTGTTATTCCTGGAGAATACGTGTGTGATACAAGTGCGGTACTAGTTGCGGGCATCTATGTTAGCCCCGCGAAGGGGAGGAAAGACAGAATTTGGGTAGGTATTGGTATCGTGACTTGGCGTGCCCCGCCCTATCCCTATCTACCCTATCCAAACAGAACCACACAAGCACATACGAGTAGAAACATGGCTTGACCCCATTCAATCAATCCGCCGGATCGCACTAGTACGGTACGCCCTTCCCTCCCAAACCCCCGCACACAAACCATCCGTTCCTTCATCCCCAGTTATATGTATGATAGCGCAAACACAGCTTACATAACCCCACAAATAAATAAAACCACCATAATTAGTTTTTCCCCTGCTCCCCCCCTCCCCCCTCCCCCCTCCCCCTAGAACCACGATGACAATAATATCCCGATAACCCCTCTACCCCTCCCCCTCCCTCGCTCATCTCCATCGCCGGGTTCATCCTATGATAGTCTCCCCTCCGCAAAGAATCTGATTCCAGTCCGGCATTTATACGTATTCAGTCATGCAACAGCATCCGTATTCGCGGGCGCCGTAGATGATTACGAGTGGTATTGTAGTGCCATGGGTAAACTACCACAGCGGCAACACACACATGTTTCCAGTTCAGTTTCAGATTTTGATCTTTTTTGTTTTCGTGGGGTATTAGCACTCGAGCAGTTTATCACGGTATCCTCCTCCCCCCCCCGCTTCTCGTGGAAATCCGGGGGAGGGAAATAATAGACTATTGTAGACCAGGCGGTAAAGGCATTCTTATGCATTCTTACTATGAGCTGGTTAAAGTTTAGGCCCATAGTAACTATATACAGTATTATGATACATCCGCCCCCGCCGCCAGATTTCGATTATTCCGTTACTCGTAATATGTGGTAATGTATCATACCCTAAGTGCCCTTCCCCTCGGCCTCCGTCTGTCTCAAATATTGGAAGGGGTAAATACTCGAATAATATGATACTGTACAGGCACCATCGGTGGTGACGATAATAATAGAAGTATAACTTGGCGTCGTGGTTCAGGTCCGCCTGTAGCGGTACTCGAGTATGTCTGTTTCCGCCAGGGTCTCGGGTTAGTTGATAGATGGAGGAGTGATCTATCCTTCCAGTGCCTTTTCCCCCTATCATGTTGAAGAGTTTTAGGGAGTATGCAGCTGAGTCTGTTGGAGTGCCTACCGTACGAGCATCTACCATAGGAGAAGGTGGATGAAGGGCCCGCTCAGTGGGAATGGGAATAGATTAGGGACTACTGGCACAATATCGGTATGACACTGCTGCATGGAGTGCGCAGGGACGAACTGTGGATGGTATCACAATTGGGCCTATAGATGCTTAGTAACCAATGACAATCAAATCAGATCACAAGACCTGCGCTCTTCTAATCCGCCACTAATTTAGACTTCCCATCACTTTGTAACTTCTTCAATATGATAATATCGTACACACTTCCCAAACTCTTGAGTATGAAAGTAGAGGAATGGTGTAATTCAAACCACTTTAAAGATGCGGCAGGTATAATAATATATGCAACTCTTTCTCTCTCTTTCTTTCCAAACCGACCGACCAGACCAGACCAAAACCTGAGGAAAAAAAGAAAGGAAGGAAAAAAGGAAAAAGAGAACCCTCGCTATCGTGAAGTTTACAAACATGAAGGAAAAATTGAATGAGGATGGGAAAAACAAACACAAAAGGGTATGAGATGATGTTTAAGAGGATGGGAACAGGAAAGAAAAGAATAAACTCCCAAATTAGACGATAAAAGGAATTTCTCCGTTACCGACCGACCGACCGAACCCCGCATCCCGTTTCCCCTCCCCCACCAAAGAAAATTTGAAAACCGGCCCCCCTCCGTACCCCGCCTTTTGCATTGTTACATGACAATCGTGAATAATGTGAATGAACAAGGTGAACGAGATGAGAAAAAGAAAAGGAAGAAGAAAAACCAAAGACAACCACCCAGTGTAGCAAGCGAACAAGAAAAGAAAAAGAAAACAAGACAAATAGCCCCCGCCAGTCAACCACAATACGCTTCTTCCCCATCCCCCACCAGAATTTTATCCGAAGAAAGCCCCGTGGCTCAGATCGTCAGGGTCGTGGTAGATTCTATTGTCTCCTAATCTAGACCTTACCAGTGCGGAAGATATCCGTCCACTTGATGTTCTTGATAGGATCAACCCTTGCTGTCTGACCGCCGCCGGGGGTCTGCGTGATGGTGACCGGGAGCGCCATCGGGTACGGCTGCCCGGCAATCTGGACGTACTTGACGAATCCGCCGTTGGGACCGGTAACGGTCGGGGCCTTGTCGGCAGCCTCTTGGATTTGCCTATAGTAGCCTTTTCCACCCGTTAGCCTTTGACGACCCCGAGGTGGAGAAGTAGGCGGGGTGGGGGGTAGGAAATGGAGGATAGGTTTACCTCGAATTTCCTTGGTCCGGGCCCAAAGGTAGTTCTGCTCTTGCTTGTCGACAGCACGGTGGACGAGGAAGGCTTCGGGCTGCATCGTTTGTTAGCTTTCTCGTTCTCCTTGGGTTATAGGGGGATGCAAACTGACCTCCTCGGTGTACGAGATCTGACGCTCGTCAAGTGCCTCCTTACAAAGGTGGATTTTAGAGAACTTGGTGTAAGTTCTTCGGGTTGATGGTTGGGGCTGTGGTTGTACCGGTTGCTGTTGGCCCATGGCCAACAGCCTAGCTTCAATTCTTGCCTCAATCTCCTCCTTCTTCCTTCGCTCCTCTTGCTCTTTCTCGCGAGCTGCCTTCTCCTTCTGTTCAAGGAGTCGCTTAGCGGCATCCTCAATCCTCCTGCGCTCTTCCTCCTCCTGTCTCTTTTTCCTCTCTGCGGCCTCTAGTTCCTGCCTCCTCTGCAGCATTAGCTTCTCAGATACTTTTCGTTCGATCTCATCGGTTCGGAGCTTCTCAAGTCTAGCGTTCTCCTCTGCCTGTTTCTTGCTTTCCGATTCAGCCTTGACTTGTTTTAGCTGCAATTCAACGTTCCGCAAGTGCTCGGTCAGCGTGGCGAGCTCCTTGTTATGATGATGCCCATCAGGACCATGATGAAGCCCAACTTCACGACCAGTGAGCTCGAAAGAGTCGCAGGAATCGCAAGATGGAGAGCGGGACCGATGTCCGGGCGCCTTCGAGTGAGATCGAGAGTGAGGCTGAGAACCGCCATAGGAGGAGTTGCTATAGGTTGACCCCTCCCGGTAAGTCTTGCTAGAGTAGTAGTAGCTAGTCCCCTCGCTAGGGGAATTTCGGCCGCGGCCCCTCTGGTTGTTGGCCACCTGGACGTAGACAGGAGGGCGGCTGCGGGATCGCTCCGAGTTGGACCTGGCCATCGCCCCTCGTTGGGTGACGGGTAGAAGGGCACCCTTGTAGTACTGCCTGTCCCGCCCATGGTCTTCAGGGATCGTAATGTATGGGTCTCCTGCACCTATGGTGCTCCTTCGGTTGCGGGAGCTATCACGGGAGGGCAATGGTGAGATGTTTGGGGAGACCGGGTAGACCAGTGGGGAGCCGGGCTCTGCATAATGAATGTCTGGGGAGGAGACGCCGTACGAGGAGTATTCCGATCCAATGGGTGGTGGAGCCGGGGCCTCGACATAAGGAGAGTTCTGCGGGTGATAAGTGTTCTGCGGGTAGAAGGGGCTGGACATGATGATCTAGTTGGGGTGGGGTGACTTGGTTCGTTCACGAGACGAGCCGGAAACGCTCCACTCGGGGCACGGTAGACAAGATTTTTTGGTCTGAGGGAGCAGGCTCAAGGCTCAAAGATCAGGTACACGGCGGGTTGTTTAAGGTGGTGAAAAAAAAGGGGGGGGTATCTTGATCAGCCGGTGGGGAAGGCTGGCAGGGAAAGGCAAGTTTATAACTGTGCTTTGGGGTGCTTTGCAGGTGGTTTGTGAGTTGATGAAGAGGGAAGGGAAAGGCAGCAGTTAAGAAGGCGGATACTGAGGACCTTTTTAAGGGTGTCACAATGGCCTCAAGGGTCGAAAGGGAAAAAAGAGAAGATGTGGGAGGGGTGCCAGGGTGGGTGTGTGGAACGAGGGCAGGGAGGCAGAGCAGAGAACGCAAAGAGTCGGAAAGTGGTTGTGTGTGGTGGGCGAGCTGGCACTGGCTAGCACTTGCACACAAGCACCCACCAGCAGCCGGAACGCAAGCAGGCAAGCAAGCAACACCAGCAGCAGCAGCAGCAGCACATGGGCGGCAAAGCGAGACGCTCAGAATGAAGGGAAAAGAGGAAGGCAAGGAAGACGTGAAATCAGCAAATAAAAAACTCACAATTCTATTTTTTCCATTTTTTATTTTCCCCCCAGGCTTCTCACCTCTGGCTAACCAACGAACGATCTACCACCCATCGTAATCATCAAGAATGTTGGAATAGAATCATGGACAGTGAGATCAGGACGCCATGCAGTACCGTACTAGACTTGTGCCCGTAAATCAATTCAAGCAATCTATCAATCAATCAATCAATCAATGGAGAACATCTTACTCTTTGTTTTTTTGCCTTCCAGATACCGCAGCATTCCCCCTCCCTTATCACATTCCCCTCCATCTACCCAACCAACAGTCTGATATAGGCAAGCATAGACATGCCATACTACGGGAATACGCTCCTTTTTCACCCACTATTCCTTCACTTCTCGCCATATCCTACGCTACGGTATGAGTACCGTACGGTACCGTATTCTAGCAATAAATAAGGGCAGCACTTTCTTGATCCAAAGAGTGACCACGCCGTAAGCATTTGTCTATCCACTCATTACCAACCATCTCATCCCTGTAGTGCTCACATATTTCAAATCCAGCTCTCAACTCACTCCATTTTCCCCTTACTCACACCCATATGGAGGGAGTTCGTGGGTGATAGGGAGGGAACTACAAGGATGAGGCTCAGTTTGCCATTCACTTGTGATACCCGTCTTTCACCCCAACAGCAAACCCAAACCTGAGTTGTCCAAGCCATCTTTCCCTCTCTTCCTCTTTTTTTTTTCTTTCCTTCTTCTCCTTCTGAGGTTCTCGCCAATCAGCCAGCAGATAAAACCTTAGGTGGGGACCGGGTACGTTCCAGCCCTCGAAAATGAAGAAGGTGGGCGATAGATCCTCAGTGGGCATGAGTCACACCTGTTTTACGCAGCCAATTAACCATACAACGTCAAATGCCCACCGCCCCCTCTCCCCTCCCAATTCGCTGCGCACGCATGCAGGATGCAGTGGAATCGCTGGTTCTTTTGTTCTATCGGTGCTTTTTTCTCCCTCCATCTGCCTATACCGTATCCTACTCCTCTCATTCTCCCCTCAGGCCCAATCGAGTGGGCGAGGAAGAAAAACGCAAGCGCCGGTCACGGAACGAGTAGGTTAAACAGGCGAAACGCAAAGAGGCGGAGCATCAACTGAAGACAACACAAAAAGAAGGCTGCGGTTTTCTTCCCTTGAACCTGAGCGCGGGAACTACATCATCATCGTCACTTCTGCCTATCGCACCTACCGCACTCCAGGGCAACCCTTGAAAAAGAGGGACAACTAACGGTCGGCACACATGTTACCATCGTAGAGCTGGCTTGCATGCCCATTTTCCTCCCATTTCCCCCCTCCCCACACCAGGAAGGTTAGAAAAGACGGGAAGAGGGGGGAAATGAGATCAGGGCAGGGCAACAAAAAAAAATAGCAGGAAAACCACTTCACTAGATTTAAATTAATTGGGGTTGCCCTACCCTTACATTACCGCGCCTATCATACGCGCGTAGCGCCCTGGCTCCAGCTTCCGGTGTATCGGGTACATCACCAGCACAATTACTTTGGGGACAAGGCAGCTGCTAATACTCAGACATAATGTGCGCTTCGCTTCGCACTGTCTACAGCAAGTTATAAAGCTCCGCGTTCTCCCCTCTAACTCATCGCCGTGCCCATTGATTTCAGGATTGGGGCACGGTGCTATGAATAAGGAAGGAACGGAGGAGGGGGACTTGAATGGAAGCGAAAAAAGGAAGGGGCGAAGGAAGGAGACAGAAAAAAAGTACCATTGTTTTTACCCAAAAAAATGCAATAAAATCTTACTACTCTCTTTTTCCTTTCGTTTTCAAGAGAGCAGGAGGGGGTCTTCCCTTTCCCATACCCTCTCGCAGACGAACAGGCAAGAAAGGAATAAAAGAAGGGAAATGGAATAGGTCAACTTTCTTCCGTGTTTACCAGTCGAAAATGGCGAGCCCCAACTTATTGATTCCTCACCCTTTTGGCTGGTGACTCCTCAGTTAACCACCTGACTAACATTGCTCAGTGGCTCGAGGATTTTATCTCAGGTCGTACGAACAGAATCCCCCATCTTTCCAGAAACCCGGGGAACAGACAGAAGGGAACAGGAAGGCAAGTGTTGGACAGGAAGGGGGGCGCAAAAATGCAAGGGAAGGGAGAAGATGGGGGGGGGATAAGGTAGAAAAAAGGAAACACAGTGTGCGTGTGTGTTGTCAATTGTTGCAGGGGGCCAATCAATTGCATTGTTCGCAGATTGAGATGGATGGATTGACGATAGATGGATGGATGGATGAGTCGAGATGATGGGATGCGCATTTGCATGGAAGAAGGGGAACGGAACGGAAATAACACGCTGTGGAGGAGGGGGGAAGGGCTGAGGGAAACAAGAAAGGAATGAAGAACGGACAAGGAGAAGGGGGAGGCAAAGAAAAAAGTAGAGTAATCATCTATATTTTGACACTCTACTTCCAGTTGCACCTCGCCAGCTGAACCACATTCATCCTCCTTCTCCCTCTCACTTCTACTCCTATTCACCTTTTCACCTCCTCCACCTTTCTTTCCTTACACTGTTATTGAAGGATCCTTCGAAGTATCGTCTCACTCAGATTCCCCACAAAGACACTCATCAGTGGGAGGAAGAGGCCTCTACCGGAATTCCTCATTGGACTAGTCGCATTGGCCGAACAACGCATTCCCTGCATACCCTACGCGGTTACCTGCCGGACGTACGTCCTACCGCAATCTGCCCCATATCTAGTTCACAGCACTCAATTCGCCACTACGAGCACTTTACGGCACTTGCAGTGCTCGTACGAATACTCGAGCACAGACAGAAAATGGACCCCTTGCATGATATACAAAGTGCATATTATTCACCCATCATATCTATTTATGGCATCCACTTCCTTCCAGCCACAGATGGGCACAGAGCGGTGCTTGTGAAGGCGGATTCATACAAAGTCCAATTCTAAATCCTTCCGGCACGGTTTGAAGATGCCAGAAGGGAATGGATGGATAAGGTATGCGGAGTCTTGGTTGGCTTGAAAGGGGATTCGTATATTGCTCAGGTTCGGAAAAGTAGTGTGGCTGGTTAGACTGGCCAGTAGTCTACGTGCCTTTCTGGCAGGCATATCGCCGCATATGTATGTATCCGAAGACAAGTCATGTCAAGGGGTTGTGGATTCGCCTGGAGCAGAGATCACTGGGCAGGTCGGGGTATCTAACCGACAATAGCTCACTCCTGGCCAACCCCAGGCCAACCCAGCCATCTACACTGTCAGCAATATCTAAAATAAAATGTCCGAAATTCAAATATTAAAAATTTTCACCAAAGCTACCACCACTCCGCATTGAGGATATCAACTGAACGAGAATGAAGCATGCAGAATTAATCTCCAAAACTCCTGGGATCTACTAAGAAGAGAAAAAAATAGAAAGAAAAAAAAGACCTCAGATCACTTTCGTAAATCCAGATTCGTAAGAAACTCCCCCATGGATATCTGCCCACGTAACATGAAATCTGTAAGAGCTGTAAGAGGAAAATAGAAACGCACACAAGTAACAGTAAGGATGGCAAAAGTCGGGCTAGTCGCCGTCCTGTCCGCTTCGCTGTAGCTTCTTTGCTCCGATGTTCCTGCTGTAGCTTGTGGCTGCTGTTGAAGTAGCCATGTTTACAACTGGACATCATCATCACGACTTCCATCTCCTCTACCGAACCATTCCAACCGAAAATAACCGCCTCCCGTCTTCTTTTGAACCTTCAGGAGCTTTTTCCTTTCTATCCTTTCGATCACACAATCCTCGCTTGCGTGTCCTCCCTTATTTCCTGCCACTCCACCTCTACGCCGGGGTCCCGTCGCCTGGCAACCCATGCCTCCCCCTTACTCATCTCACATGGGCGCCATGAAGATCATCATCTTCGGTTGAGGATCTGGTTCAAGTTATCCTGTGCCTTCTCAAATGTGGTTTCGAGATAAGTTAATTTCTTCTGGAGGTCGCTGATATCGCCCTCCGCGCTCTTCTTCTCATTGTCAAGGCGGGTGAGGACGGAATCGAGGCCTTCCATAACGAACCTGCAACCGTACGCCATCATTAGAAACTTATACAATCAAGCCAATACCCCAAAGAAGGAAGCTAGAATCGGTGGTATCTTCAGATGCAAAAATGTCATGAAGTTGCGTTGTGCGTGTGCAGGGAAAAAAAAAAAAAGACCGTCACACTGCAAGAAAGCACCATCGAACCAGGAAACTGCACAACCGCGCAACCACTCAACATGGATGATGGGGGCAGGATAAGGGAGCCACCATACATTTTCCCGACGCCTTCATACACCTTTGTGGATTTGGGCAGCGTATCCAGCTCTTTGGAAGTCAGCTGCAGAAGCCGTATGTCACGCTGTTTGGCCGCCATCTGGGACTTGACAATTTGGAGCTGTTGCTGGGAAAAGGTGGCGCGCGCCTCGATCTCTTGCATCAACTATCAATTCGATAACAGCGGGTGGCAAGCAATTTGGTTAGCTTCGTTTCGTACATTTTCCCCCGATCTAAATTCCCCTCCCGAAGAGGGGGAGGGTAGATAGGGAGATAACGGAGGTGAAAGAACGAGAGGGAGGTATACCTTCTGGAGAGCCTCATTTGGTATCGACATTGTAGTGGGCGAAAAGTTTGTGAAGTGTTGAGGCAAAGTGCGTGGAAAAGAAGTGAAGGTGTGTCACAGTAGAGAAGGCGGGCAGTGCGGGGAGAGAAAGTGAGGTCGTTTACTCGACTCTTTCCCCGTTCGCTTAGTGGGGTGAGGCTCTGCTCGGAAAACAGGGGTGTTGTGGTTGATCCCCTCCCGTCGCCGCAGAGCTCGGAAAGAAAAGCTTACTTAATATTATCATTCAATCACAAGACCCTCTCGAAACATATTATTAAAAAGTTTCCACAAATACCCGACACATCCCCACCAGAGTTGTTTCATTACCAAAAAGGTCGTTTCTCAAAAGAGCCCTACAGTACTAGTACCCTCGATCAGCAAATCGCAATCGAGTGACGATCCGTGAATTCCCGACCAATGACCCACCACCCCCAGTGGCCTTTTTATCCTACCTGTAAAGAAAAAACGCTTTCCTAAGGCAACAACCCCGATAAATTACCTCCCACCAACAAAAAAAACGCCCCACTGAAACAGATTTCCCTACTCCAAGGGGAGGGAGAGAACGAAAGAGAGGCAACCCCCCCCCCCATTTCTGCGAGCCGCTTTGACTCCAAGTGTCGACTCGAGCTACCGTCCCATACGGCAACTAACGCTCTGCAGCCACATCTGCCCTTCTCCTTCTCGGGGCAACCCCAATCGGATACACTGGCGATCAGATCAACCATGCAACCAAAACCACGCTGGCAAACTCTTGGCAAAACGAGTGATCTGGGGTGAGGTCTGGCCGAGTAGGGCCAGGCTGATGAACGAGAGAACACGCAGAAACGCACACACGCACTGCGCACCGCACACAAAAAAAAAACTTATGTTACCATATGCTCCTACGAGTATGGAGAACTGATACCCGATCCGTGGCTCTGGTAAACCTCTGCAACAGATCCAAACACGCCCCTAGTGGTGGCACTCAGCCTTGTTTGCCTCCCTGTTTGCTTGCAGTAATGGAGAAGGCGTAGGCACCCACCCATCCACACGTACTCGGAAATTATGCGCAGGCGTAAATATCTAGCAAGGTTCTGCTTTTTTAAAATAAAATAAAATAATTATGAAAAAAAAAAAAAAGTTGCCTGAGAGCACCATGTATCGAGTACCATACCAATCTAGAGAGGAACCTCGACTTAGCTGTTCTCAACACACGATCCCTTAATCCGCGCGCAGATTTCGCAACTTTTAGCGAGGTTAAATGGCCTTAGGCTAACCTAAGCTCTTTGCCAAAAGTAAAATGGCCAGCGAGCTCTTGAAATGACCTGACCGGAAGAAAACATTTGTACGATTGACACTCGGACTATTCCCAATCTCGGAATATTCTAGAGACCTAAAAAGTTTGCAGATGCGGACGAAGGGATAGTGCCCCTAGAGAGAAAAAAAAAAGACGCAGGTGCATAACATGGTGGTAGCACTGTAAGTGTACTGCGCCTTCCGGGTATCGAACACATTTTTTTCCCATTCCTCATAATAATAATAATAATAATAATAATAATTTTTTCTTTCTCTTCCCCCTTTTGCTTTTGCGTATATGTTGCTGCTGGTGCCTGTCGGTCGATCGGCTTATGTTTACCTCTTGCAGCACACACATCGCGGGTCTGGTACCGGTGTCGTGACATGGCCCGGTATATGTACTGCGTGAAATTCTTTACCAGTTGCTTGATGACTGTGCCCCTCCACGGTGGGCAGACATCACGGAGGCTCACTCGGACTTGGCAAAATCAGGGATGTGAGGTATCGTAAATCAACCCACTTCGCCCAAGAGGCTTCCGTATCCAGGAAAGGAAAGGAAAAAGCTTTCTTGCACTTGGGAAATATTTTGATTATCCTGGCATATTCGACGACTCTAAGGGTATGGGTGCTGGGGGGCCTGGAGTATGTGCTCTTTTTTCTTTTTCTTTTTACACACTTCCGTTTTTCTTTGCTCTGTCTATGTTGTGGTTGACGGGTGTGATAAATTTTGAATTTATTATATGGGGAGAGATAGCTTTTGACAATGGTGTGCTACAACTGCACAGCAACGTCCAGGACTATCACAGACCAAACAGATCGGCACGGGGAAGGCGGGGGAAAGCCCGTCAGGTATGATATGGTGGGGGACCCCTTGAATCAACCTGCTTCGGGACCCTAATACCGGTATCACCCAACCCTAAATGACAGACTCCTGAACAGCACCTCTCTCAAATATAAAGCTGTTAAAACCTAATGATAGGCTAGAGAATAAGGCAATTGAAGCGGATTTAATAGATATCAAGTTTTGATCGAGCTATGATACCTATATTGGGGTCCGTAGAAAAAGAAAAAGAGGTAGTCAGTGGGATGTCACCCCCAATTGTTTACGGTTAATGAACTAATTAATATAGTGGTCCCTAAAGATAACTTTATATTAATATTTGAGATAAGAAAGTTAATTTAGATTAACTTGTATTAGTAATCAAAAACAACTGCCGCTCTGATCAGGTCTAAGGAGCCTCCTACTACAGCAGTAGTAGCTTTTTCCTTTTTCCTTTTCAATCTACAAGAAACACAGGCTATTAGTTCCTCCTGCTCCTCCCCTCGTGGGGAGGGGGGACGGGGGGTAAAAAAAACCACCCCTTGTGTCTGATCTTCGCTGGGGCGAGCAGCTAACCCTTCGTAAATGAGCTACCTACTGTAGCTACCGTACTCCAGTTCCCCCAGCGGAGCGGCACAAGGGTAGTTAGACATGCCATCACTACCCGGGGGACATGTGGCCATTCAGAAAACACACGCCTGATCCGCGTGCCGGAGTCCTCGGTTGCACTAGTACTCCAACACCGCTGAAGAAAAAAAAAGGGTCCAACACAAGCTAGCATCCCCTCCATATTTCTATCTATCTATCCGTCTATCAGTCTAGCGCGTCACCGAACACCCACAACATCTTCACACAGACACCTGAGACCGCCGTATCTACAGCTCACGCTATATAACATAATACGTAAGCGTTATTCCTCACATTAATCCTGTACACATCTCTCAGCACGATGGCGATGATGACGATGATGATGATATCCGAGACTGAAGCTCCGAGTGCCACGTAACTTGAAGGGCGTTCCTGTCTATCTATTCGTGCATTGGCCTTTTGCAATTAGACTAGTGTTGGCCCAGGGCGTGTTTGAGAATATGCGGTATTCAATATTAGTTTTGAGGGTGGTGGTGGGCGCGAGTTCTTGGGGGGAAGATTATTAGGGATAGAGATGAATGAAATGGAAGGTTGTCATGAACTTTCCTCGGTGTCATAGCTTCTAAAAGTGTTTGTGGATGATAAGTCTGTTTGGGCACGTACTTGGGGGAACGTGTTATTAAAATGAGGAAACAGGCGTTTTACTCTAAATGTTTGTTGTGAGTTTGAGCCCGCGTTGGGGGGGGGAATTTTATATTCATAGGATGTCACTCGTTATATGGACAGTGACCTGAGTAAGGAGGTGCTGGGCGGGTCAGGCAAAAGGAAAACCCCCCCCACCTAAACGTTCTTCTCTCGCTGAAAATTTGCAAATCCGCCACTCCCCTAGGGATAATAAACTTCCCCACTTTCGAAGGCCGGACTACGACAGAACGTCCCTCATGCGCACAGGCAACAAATCACATGACATCCCATCTCGTGGGCCCCCCACAGGAAGCGTGATACAGCACTGGTGCCTTGAATTGAATAATTATCCGTGCAAATCTGCCTACAAATGGAAACCTAGTTTTCCAAGGGAAAAAAAGAAAGAAAAAAGATTGCCCTCCTTGCCCTACTTTTCCGGTACTATTTCCAATTGACGTGATCCCATCCAGCCAGTGAAGATGCTCTTCCAAATTAAAAAAGCTGCAGAGGTGCTATTTGCCCGTGGGGTTCCGGAAAACCTTGATTGTTGAGGAATAGGGTTTGTGGGGGAGCTAGCGTCGAGGGGGGAGGTGGTATAGCAGAGGTTGGGAAATATTGCTAGCGGTCTGGAGGGATGGCCTGAATCATGGGATATCACTATTGGTATTTTGTAGGATGGTGCTTGTATTAGTGGCATTAACACCACCCCTCAGTATGCGCCACCGCCCTACTCTACAGTACAATAGGAGCGGTATCACGGCTGTAGTATGATATCATAGCTTGGTCCTCGGTCGAGTAAATTTTCCGCCCCATTCGGGATTTTACTTCTTACGGACCCTTTTTTTATATTTTTGTTTTAGCGAGGCGATAAGCACCGCTCACTCGTATCCTACCGTTGGGAAGGTTCCGTTCGGAGAAATTGGGGGGTAGCATGCGAGGGTCGGAAGATCTTGTGTGCTTTAAACTCTACTAACATCCCCCCCACGGCCTATTCGATCCAGCGCCGCCGGGGAAGGACAACTTGCTAGATATATGCCTATATTGAGCCTTTTACTTCCTCATCTTTCTTTTATCGTGCCACTCGGACGGGGTCGCTGCCTCCTGGGCCGAAAGCGGAGCTGCAGAGCACTATTGGCGGGGGAGTCCACTCGCTCATGGCGGTAAATTTAATGAGCTAACTATGATACTCCATTCACTATATCGAGAAACTTCCCTCTCACCCATAAACACGAACGTACAGGAAGAAAATAAAAACAAGAATCCTCGTTTTCACTCCTCTCCTTTTACCATCAGTGCACATTCACAATCTACCCCGCTCAACATTTCACACAAACAAGTGTTCCCCAAAGCCCCCAAGCCCCCCCTACACTCTTGCCCCCCGAACTAGCCATTCTCCTTCCGTTCGTTCATATATCCCCACCCCCTCTGCTCCACCCGGATGGTATCTACCAAACACACCCGAGAAGTGGAGGAAATGAGGGTGAAAAGAAAACACTCCACCCTTTACCACTCAGCATAAGCCAGTGACAAAACCACACAACACGATCCACAGCCCACCAATTTATAATACCAACCCGGGCTCAGAACCCCGGAACCCCAGGGCCCTGCTCAGATTAACTTAGCATGCGATATGCCATGCCGGCGGTGCTGAGAAGCACACAGTGACTCAGACAAGATAGGCCCACAAAACCCCGGCTCGGCCCGCCAAAGCCCCACCCGGCCCGCCAAACCCCGGCCCGGCCCACCAGGCCCATGGGCCCGAGCACGCTTATTATCCTGACTAAAAGATTTCTGTTGACCTGAACCCTAATGTCAAAGCTCCCAATCTTGAGATGGTATCATAATAATAATATCATAATATAATATTATTATGGTGGTGTTCATGCGGTCAAATTGAATTTATGATATCATATTATGATACATGTTCGTATGATAGACAAAAACCCTTCCTCCTCATCTAATATTCGTTGTTTTTTTCCCCCTTCGGGCAGAAATTTATAAAAGGATAAAAGCCTATCATACGGGCCACATGGGCCACCATGAAGCCCACGTCAGCCCAGCCCACAGGCTTATGATAGCCCACGGGCCGGCCGGGCCCATGGCAAGCACTGGATCATAGGCCCCACAACCCCCGACACTTCCGCAAGCCGACCAAGAAACTACTACTACTACTACTAGTAGTAGTAGTAGTACAAAAGAGAGAGAGCGAGATTAAGAACCCATGCGAGCGGGGAGCCAAGCTAGGGAATGTGCAGGGGGAAAAGAGAAAAAAAAGGAATGATTGGTGGGGATTAAATTGCTGGTTTTCACGGGTCATCACTCGATAGACGAGTGATTGTTTATGCATGTGGGCTGCATTGTCTAGTCGGTGGGTCGGTTCGGGTGGGGATCTGGTTATCGTAGATGCTTCTAACTGACTATCGTATCATATATATCTCTATCCTATCATCATGAACACCCCCCTTCCGTCGCTCTCCCCCTTCTGTTTTAGATCCCAGAGACAAGGAAAAGTAAGGTATGCGAAAGAAAAAAAGAAAAGGGAATAAGAGAAACCCGATTGTGACAATTGAAAAAAACGAAGGGCAGGAAAAAATGCACCGGAACACACACGCCCTCTCACACCTCCAGACACAAACCTTCACTTGACAGTACTAACCAAATCCCTATACATCCCCTTCAAGTCCAGCACATCCTGGCGCAACTCATCCACCAGCTCACTCTTCTCGCCGAGCATCTCGAGTGTGCACTCTTCTCTGCGCTTGAGCTCTTCGACCTCGCTCTCTAGCTCCTTCACGCGCCTCTCCGCCTCGCGCCTGCCCTCCACTTCACGGACCATGTCGACCACCTCCCTCCGGGCATCGTCCCGTTGCGCCTGCGCGGTTTCCATCTCCTCACGTATAGCGGCTAACTCCGACTCCAACCGGCGGATGGAGGAGGACATGCGCTCTACTAGCTGCACGGATGAGCCCGCGGCAACAGCCGAGACGGAGATCATGTCTGGGTGGCGGGCGAGCGATTGCGGGTAAGGGGATGTCGGGGTTTGGTAATTGTAAGGTCCTGTGAAGGAAGTGGCGGTAGTGGGGTTTATGGAAGTCTCGTAGAAGTCGACGGGGACGGTGTCGAGGTCTTGCTCTGGGTCGGTGGCTAGTGGTGTCGTGGCGATGTTCTGTAAGGAGGCGCGAGGGGAGGAGCTGTGGATTGGGAGGGAGTCCTGGCGGATAGGAAGTGGAGGGGTGCTAAAGCCACGGCGGGATGGTGGTGGTGGCAGCTGCCCTGCGGGTAAAGTGATCAAACCCAGACCTTCTGGAGTGATTGGTGTTTCCAAGGGTCCTGGAGAGCGGGAGTTTTTGCGATGGTTATTATTGTTGGAACCTAGGAAGTAGCTTTCGCTGGTGGATAATGGGCCCGAGAGCTCCCTTACCGAATGCGCAGACGCAGGCGACAGAAGTGGAGCTTGAGGTGGCGGCGAAAAAGCGCGAGAGGCTTCGATCCATTTTGTGCGCTCTCCTTCTAGCCGTGTTTGTAGCTCCCTCTGCCAGTTCTCGCGCTCTTTGGAGAACGCAAGATTTAGTGCTGAAATCTCCTCCGCGTGTTCTTTCTTGAGCTTTCTCAGTCGCTTCTTCGACGATGTGAGCTCCCCTTCCAAGTCGTTGATTTTGGACTGTGAGATTTCTAGGTCCATGTCAAGGCTTTTGGATTGCGCACTCTGTAAGAATAATTAGCATATTTATTTCGGGATAGAGGCGAGTAAGTATACTAATTCTCTGGCTTTCCTCCGCACGTCCGCTTCCTTCTTGGTCAGCTCGTCCCGCTCCTTCTCTAGGGTTGAAATCCTGCCCAACATGCTCGCTTCAATGCCCTGCCAATTCTCACTGGCAATGGCGTACTGCGTTTGCAGTGTTTCAACCTTTCGTAAAAGCTTTGCATGAGCGTCTCCTGAAGCTCCGCTGGAAACCTCTTCAGCTTGGGCTCTTAAAGCCTCCATCTTGCTTTCCATCATCTGTGGATCCAAGTCAGCCATATCGCACAATCACTGAAGCTAGATAATAACGCACGGATTGCTCTCCCTTCAACTCCTCCTCCATTATTCTCGCCCTCTCAGTATCCCTCTCCATCTTAGCCTTCAAATCCCGGACTTCGCTCTGCAGTCTCTCCTCAACCAGCGCAGCTTCACTTTGAACTCTCTCAATCTCAGCTGTCAATTCAGCCGTGACCTTCCGCTCTTTCTCAAGCGCCTCAGTCTGAGCTCTACTCTCCGCATCCTCCGCCCTATCCGTAACCTCCTCAAGCTTTCCCTCAAGCCCAGCAATAACGCTTGCGGAACTTTCCTTCTCCCTCCTAAGGCCTTCCACCTCACTCTCAAGCCTCACAGCCCCTTTAGCCCGCTCAGAAGCCCTCTTCTCGCTCTCCACGGCACGTTTGGCTTTCTCTTTTGCATCAATAGCCTCTTTCTCCGCCCTCTCCGCACGTCTCTTGGCCTCCGCAGTAGCTTTCTCCTCCTCCTGCGCCTTGATGCGGAATTTTTTGATTGAATTCTGCAGCTTCAGTTCATTCTTGCTCAGCTTCTCCCCTTCTTCTAACAGAAGCGCAATCTTCTCTTGAGCTTCCGCGAGCTTCTTTTCCAACCCCGATGGTGCGCCATTGGCTTTTTGTCTAGAGGCCTCAGCGGACTCGCGCGCAAGGTAGAGGATTTTGTCCTCTAATGCATCAATGCGCTCCGCCGCAGCGTGTGATTCCTCTTGTCGCCGGGTTTCGCATAACGCTAGGTCCTCGCTGAGGAGCGTGATTGTGGTCTCTAGGTCTTCGTGGGAAACGTCAGCGTGGCCATTTGTCTCTTGTGATCCGCGCGAGGATATGACTATTTCCGGGGGAGGTGGGAGAGCCGGCGGTGGGTCGGTTATGGGTTCTGATACGGCGGAGTCTGTGGATGGACGCCCGGGCGATTCTTGTGCTGTTGTAGGTTGTGGTGGCTCGGGTTTACAACTACTGTCCCCTCCATCGCCTTCTCTATTATCGTCCTCTTTCTCCCTTCCCATGTCTTTGTCTTTATCCTTGTCCTTTGGCGATTCCACCGATTCCCCATCTTCGATTATGGGGCTCCGACTCCTGCCTCGTTCTTTCCGGGCTGTCGCAGCTGCTAATCGTTCCTGTAGACTTGTTCTCCCGGCTACTCCTTCATTATTAGCCTCCCAAGGGTCTCTCATAACCCGTAAACAAACATACCTTTAATAGCAGCAGTATTCGCAGCCCTCTCCTCCGCTTTCGTTTGCTGTAATGTCGGCTGCGGGGGCGGTGTGGTAGCCGTTCGTCCCCCGGGTTCATCCAGCAACACTTTATCCAACCGACTCTCCAACCCCGCAAGTCCCTTCTGTAGGAAATTCATCCTCTCTCACGCGCACATACACACACACCCTCTCTCTCGCTGTTGCGACTGCAGTTGCTATGGTATCGCGATCAGTACTGTAAGTGGCGTATGGTACCAGTAGGTTAAGATAGGTTAGAGTGAATGTTGAGTATTTCCTTGGCAAAGGTGAAAAGGCGAGGTTTCCAGAGTTTTACGAAACGCGTACGAGTACAGTAGTGGGGTGAGGCGTGGGAGATTATTGTTATTTTTAGAATGGGTGTTCCTGGGTTGCTTGTCAGAACCGCAAACGGATGAATTGCCGCAAGCCAGGGTCGACTTGGATTTATCACTTGTGCCCGGGTACAGTGCCTGTATGCGGATGCTTTATCATCGGGTGAGAAGGAGGAAAAATATTGGTGGAAAATTCGGTGATACCAGCATGAGTTTAAAGGGCCCTACAAGGCATGGGCGCGATGATACGATACCGGCAGTGGTGGATATGGAATGTTAAAGGTTGTTGGAGGAAGATGGTCGTCTATCAACCTTAGACGTTCATTGATGGAGACCCCCTGCCACAGCGCCCAATGAATGCCGGCAGAAATTAAGGACCGTCAGAGTTAATACTTGCAAACAAAAGGCTCACTCCCGGTAAACGGGGTACAGAATACTTGTACAGCACCACAAACCGTGCGGCCCAAGCTGCTACAGTTGAGCTGCCGCACTGGACTAGTGCAGTACTCATATTCGTGAATTTTTTCAAGGCATCATACCAATATTCTCTCTAGTGACTTATGAACTGCGGATTACATTATTTTGTATGATATGGCTCTCCCGGAACTGCGAGCAAGCTAGTTTTTATAGCACAGGCCACATAAAGTACCGTACAACACGGGACTATTCAAGTCTTACCGGGGCTATACCATACTAGCACCTAGTGCAGCCCACCATTTCCGTGAAGTAGGGGCTGCAAGGCAACAATTCCCTGCGAATGATAAAGTATCATATCTAAAAGGCCTACAGAGGGCGAAAAGGAGAAAAGGAAGGAAAGTGGAGAGAAAATCCTCTAAAATTGCCACATCTACTACCCATGGCAGCACCCGGCTCCCACATCATGCCGTAAATGGGCCCGCCGGCACATCCCGGTCGGCCCGGTGCACTATGCCGTAATATACTACTACATGATATCGTACACTCACACTTTTTTCTTAATCTCCCCGTTCAACCCCGCTGAGACTCCGTTCCCGTTCGTTTCCCCGCCTACAGTCAGTCCTTTCCACCTCCTTCTAACGACGGGCAAACTCCACACTCTCTCCCAAACACACTCGTACTCCCCCTGCCTCCCATCCAGACAGGACCTCAGCCAGATCCCATAAACAATGTAGTAGTACGCCCCCCAACCCGTAAGCAAATGCCACCACCCGTGACCCTCCAGCAACCACCCCCACGGCATGCCCACCGCTCTCCTTGCCAGCCGCAACTGCGAGCAATACGCATTGTCCGCGTTCCAGATGAGGAAGCCACTCAGGAAGAAGCTCAGGCCGTAGCGCACCATCGTCCACATCCGGGTCACAGTCGCTGATTGCGTACTGCGGAGGCGGGTTTCCATCAGGTACCAGGAGCGACAGAGGACTACAGTGGTTAGGAAAGCGTAGGCATTTTGGTGGAAGATTGGGTCTTGTAGATGGTGGTAGATTAGGGTTATTGAGCCGGCAATGGTGAGGAGGGAAATGCCGAGGAGGGCTTGGATTGTGTGGGTGTGGCCATAGCCGAATGTTGCTGTGGGAGACGTCAATTTATGTATAGGAGGGAGGAGAGGAAGGAAGCTACCCCAACACATCAAACAAGTAGTGTATATCATGCTCAGTTCGTCGACTAGCTGCATCGAATCTACACTCCCCCGCTGTCAACAAGCCCCATCACCGTATAAACCCCGTAAGAAGGAAAGAGAGGGGGTAGAAGGGGAACCTACACCACAACGTAGCATGAAACAAAAAACTCCCACAGCCGACAAGCAGGTATCCCAAAAATGTAATCAAAAATATCCTATCATGTCCTTCAGAAATGCAATTCCTGAGCCCTTTCCAACCAAGATACATGAACATGCAATTTGTGAGGGTATTGACGATTTCCGCACAATCTGTTGTCTCGCCTTGCGTCAGCCCTATGGTACAGCACGGACATCCACTAGAAGTAACACTCACAAGTCGTAAGGTAGTAGTCCTCTTCGCACCAACTGAAGACAACCGTTAACATCCCACCGAGTACAGTACAGTAACAGTGGTAGGAAAGAGGGAAAGAGAGAAGGAGGAAAATACTTCAAAGTAGCCGTCTCAGGCCCCCATCCATGAACCTTCTCCGGTCCATATGGAATACTCCACCACACCATCTCTTCTCTTCTTAAAAGTGATTAAGAAAGCGTACTGTGCTTGTTTTTTCTTCTTCGGGGGAGCAGGGGAAATTAGAGTTCTCTGCGCCCTAATCCAAGCAAAGAGGGGGACGGGAAACGGAAAAAGTTGGACTTTAAAGATTCTCTAAAAGCAGAGAACAGTTTCAATCCAACCCAATCCTTCCACTCCACTTCCTTACTCCCTTCCCTCCCTCCCTCTTTTTACTTCCCTCTTCCTCCTCAGCTTGCCGGCTCACACACCCGCCCCTTGCTCTCTTTTCAGCCGAAGAGAGAGAAAAGAACAAACTCAACTCACGAAAGCCACAAAAGTGCCTTATGATACGATAGGGTACGGTAGGGGTAATAGGTATTGTATCGTACCAGCCGGCTGATACGGCAGGGTAAGCGAGTGAATAGTAGGGGTAAGTGGTTTATTGTAAGCAACGAAGCAAGAACTACATGAGTTGAGCAGGGGAGGGGGACTTTCAAGAAACCCGAAAAATTGGGGAGATAGGGAAAGAGAAAGGTTGAGCGAGAGTGAAGGATAGATATGGGGGCTATTTAAATAATCTAGAAGGAGAAAAAAGTGTCCGGTCCTTTCTTGCAGAAGAGGTGGGATGGGATGGGACGAGAAGGAGGGTGGTGGGAGAGGAGGGGACTGGGATTACTTGCCCAGTTAGAATTTGACGAGAACCCAAGGAATGGCTCAAGATGAATAAGGAAAGGAGGGGGAAAGAGTCCTTACAAGCCCACGTTCTCATAGGCCGTTTCACTCCGGCAGGATACTCGAGTACAAGTACTGTGTGGGAAGCGTGAAGATATAAGGCGGGAGCCGCAATGATGCAAGTGCAAGGTGCTGTGGTATTTACAGTACAGTACCTGTACTCGGGTATGGTCAGCGAGATCCGGTGGGGTAGTGAGAAAACAGGTTGCAACAGTGGAAAAATTCTTGCCTTGGCAGACACCTCAAATCCAGACTGAAGGAATAAGTATCCTAGTATGATATGGTACTGTACCTGACCATTTAGAAAATATCTAGATGATAATGAAATTGCCAGTACACAGTTGAACCTATGCATTTATACAAGTCTCTTGGAAGAACTATCCCAAAAGCCCAGATTCTGCCCCCTTGGTCTCAATTTGGCTTGATACTATCAGATTCTTGACAAAACTCATACTTGTAGATATAATACAGCAGGAGCCACATCACTATTGCTCTAGGTTAATGGCATCCTATAACACCCCCATCTTTTCCACTTCCCCCTGATCGATCAGCATAGATCAGCCCTTCTATCCTTGTCTCGCCACTGAAAGTTTTCCGCCCTTTATGACCATACCCGAGCACGAGTGCTCGAGTACCCCGGTACAGGACAGTGTCGGTATGGTGACCTTTACAGTATGATACGCAGTGGCCGGGTGGGTGTCACCGAGGAATGAAAACCGAAAGGGGACGAATGGGAAAACTTGCCTGGAGAAATTGATAGCTAGGAACCTCCGCACAACCAAGCAACCTCAGCCGAGCAATTACACGTCTAATGATCATGATCGTGACGACAACAATAAATTAGAAGCCGTTCTACCATATTATACAGCCGTCATGTAAATCTAGATACCGCTCCATCCGTATTGCACAGCGTGTATAGCCCATACTTGACTTTCTACTTCATCCCTGCGGATATCATAAACGAAATAATATAATGAAATAAACAGGAACCGGAAGAGTTGAATTCTCCCTCCTCCACCACCAGAAAAAAAGCCCGCTCGGAAAAAATGTTAAAAAGCGTACCCCAAACTCCGAACGCGCCAGCCCACCGTAGATCTTCACCTCCTACTTGTGCTGTCCTTCCCCACCAAGCCCTCCAACCCCTCTCTTGACACCGGTCGAAGGAACGGAGGAATCAAGTCGATTTCTTCGCTCTCTCACGTTCGCGCCTGGCATAAATTGCGCTGGTGAACGGACTGTTTGCGGTCAGTCGCCGCTTGTTCATGTACGGTCATGATTTACAAAAGAAAAATTGTGTGAGGACTAGAAGGGAGGGAGGTATAACGCACTCCTCAAACATGAGAGCGATTTTATAAACGGCGAATACTTCGGCGGTTAGGAGGAGGCCGGCTGGTTTTGCGAACCTTGAGAGTTTGGTGACTTGATCAGCAAGGGCGAAGGTGGAAGTCCGGTACCATTACTTACCAAAGCGCACTTCCCAAAAACGCCATGGTAGACCCATAGTACATCGGCGCATCGGTGACATTGAATGGAAAGCTAGTTACGCGGTGGTCCATCAGGATGCCAAAGTAGTCACCTTTACCAACCCCGTCCCTATCGTCAGTACAGTCCTCCTCCTCCTCCTCCCTCTCAGATAGCAAAAGAGAAAAAGGGGACAAACCAAGATAGGTCCCCGTAAATCCTAACGCCCACATGGATGTCAAAACCAGCACATTGCCGCAAAAGAACAATGCCGCTGCCGCAAGCTTCACAGCATCAGCCTGGAGAGCATCCAATGACGGTTGCTGTCGCAACGCCTGCTCATAAAGGAAGTCTCTAAAGATCCCAATCCCAAAGATCACGACGGCAAGGAAGTAGCAGCCGTAGCGGGAATTTCCCCCGAAGAGTTTGGTCAGAACCTTGTTATGGTACTCTTGTCGAGCGACGACACTGTGTTCTTTTGTTAACGGTTGGCCTGACCGGGAGACGGGGAAGAAAAACATACTTCCAGAAAATAGGATTAAAAGCAATTGATCCCGCAGCAACTGTTTATTGTCGGCTAAATTAGTTATTGTCCACAGTGAAAGGACGACATTGAGAAAACATCCACTCACCCAGCAAACTCTTCTGGTTCAAATCAACTAGGTCCATCACTGTCGAATTTGCGAATGATTTCGTAGACATTGTTCGGGGCGACTATCCAGTGATATAGGTTATTAGGACTAAGAAGTACCGGGAAGTCAGTAGCAGTGTGATGAAAATCGGTGCTTTTTGAAGTGAAGTACCCAGGACAGGCTGAATCGTGACCTGGAGCGAGAGGGTTAGGGCTGTGTGATGTAGAGCCGCAGTGGTTGGCTGGTGGGGGACTGGAAGCAACGTGTTATTTGGAACAACCCTTGTCTCGGGGGACATGACATGTGTTTTCACAGGAAGTCACTCGGGGAGGGGTTATTGTCGTTAATAGGTTGAACACCTTACCGTAGGAAGCTAGAGCATGGTAGCAACGGCAGATGCTAGTGCCCAATATACCATGATTCGCAGACATGATATAAAGCACAAAGCCTATATGAAATTGCAGCGAAGCCATCAGCCCACACAAGTACTGTGTGTCTTCCGTCGTGGGAACTAGAATATTTGAGGATCTCGCTAGGGCTTTAAAGTTGCCCCTCCCAATAAGGTCTCTTGTATTTTTATTCCTTTTATAATACTTGTCTCAACTGAGGACTGAGAGAGAATCTTTTGGCTGTGTCTTCTCCCCTTAATCTAAAGAGGGAGATTCATGACGTCTTCGCGCTAGTCTCAATTGCTCCAGTTCTAACAGCCTTATACGTCAACCCCCCAGGGAAATTCTCGATTACAGCCGGGGATCTACTTCAGGAGCTCCAATCTACGAGAAATGAGTGCCCAAGCAATAAAGTTAGCGATCAAACTCCGTGAAGAAGTGCCAAAACCTTCTCCCTACTTCCCCGCCCTCCTAGCCGAGAGACATCCCTAAAATAGCAAATACCTGAAAGTCTAACCCCATAAACTATAGACTATGTAGAGTCCATCCAGGTACGCAAATCTTTCAATAGAGGGTTTGCGCATAGAGACCTAGGTGCCTGTTAAATCTGTTAATATATGTTATGTGAAAAGTCTGGGACACCTGGGTGACAACAGGCACCTGGTCAAGGTCTAAAACATCGCATTTAGGACCTGGAGAATTCTGTAGGGTAACTCACTAAAAATAGTAAGAAAAAGAAAAAAGATAGTGTAAGATGTACGTAAAACAACAGGGCTAGAGAAAAGTCTGATCGGATCTGAACAGATCGCCAATAGTACAAAGTACCCTCAAGCCTGTATCCAGACACCAACACTATGGAAGAAAGAATCACGATAGACCTTGAGATAGCAGAAGGCCAACAACCAGGCAGTGCTGCAAGGACAGGAGATCAGGCAAGGGGGATTACCAGGGACGGAGCACACCAGGGGGCCAGTAGTGGGAGTGCTGGGAGGGCCACAAAGTGGACCGATTGGATGGACTGTGCACTCGTCCGCCAGGTGCTTGCAACTGATCCGATCAATTGTGGGCGTGGAAGGACAGTCGCAAAATGGGCAGAGGTGGCAGAGATGCTTGAGAGATTGGAGTCACAGCCAATTGTGCGGAGTCAGGAGTCTTGCCGACAAAGAGTAAAGAAACTTGTCGAGATATATAAGGTGAGTAAACTTCCTCACTATTAAACAGTGACTTGAGAATACTTACATCATGAAATACTAGAAAGGGGAACTCCGCTCTCTTCGGAAGAGTGGAATTAATGAAGATTTCGGAGAGTTTGAGCTCAATATGGTAGAGCTCGCAACTCGCTGGGATCAAAGTAGTATCGATCCTACTACTCGAAGATTAGCACAGGAAAAGGCTGCACGGCTGGAGAAGGATGGGCGCAGGGTACGAGATGATTCAATGCGGGGATTAGTGAGAAGACGGGATGAGGGTGGTGATAGTCTGGAAGGGACTATACAAGCAACCAAAAAGCCAAAAAATTCAGCCATGAAAGCTGTTGAAAAGGTATTGGAGGAGTTTACGGCAGGGATGGATGAGGACAAGGAAGAGATGCGAGAGTTGGAAGCTAAGCATGATCAGAAGCATGAGGATCTCATGCATGGAATCCTTGGGCTTACGGATGAGATTCGAGAGCAAAGTGAGCGGAGATCTCATGATGCTTACCTTGAGCGTGAAGCTAGGAAAGATGAACTGGTCCTCATTTTGGAAGCATTGCGCCGTGATGGAGAAATCTAAATTGAATCATTTTGTAAATAGTTAGAGTCTGCCTCTATATATATAAAATTGGAAATATTTCTTACTTTTTCTTTCGTCTTTTGTATGTTAATTGTTATTATATATATAAAACCAAAAAATAACTCTTGACAAGATAATCAAATATACAAGTAGAACAAAATTTTAGTTATGAAAATACTCTGATAATAGGGGAGGTTCCAAAAGCTCGTCTTCCATCAATCCTTCAACAATATTTCCATTTTCAATATTAAAATATTGAGTAACTTGTGGTTTGTGTAAACATACATGAGCATTATGAAGGAGAACAGCGACTCTAAATTGTACTCCTACAGGTTGTAGTAAATGTTTTTGATTTTTGACAAAGTCCAAAAAACCAAAAGTATTTACAATTTCCTTGAACGCCCACTCAGCAACAATTCTAAGCCGAGACATAGACCTGTTCCATTGCTTTTGATCATTTGTAAGTTGGGCTCCTTGATAAGGCGAAAGGATGAAACTGTTAATGCTGTAAGCAGGATCACCGTAGACCTGGAGTGGAGTCCCATCGGGAGTGTGAGCATTCTGCTCCAGAATGTTCGGCAGGTTTGACTTCTGCCAAAGAAAGGCATCGTTTCTCCTCCTATCAATAGGGCCAAACAAATGGCTAATTAGCCCATCAGGAGTAACAATCCCATGGTATTTGAGGCAGTGTTTTCGCTTCCAACCGTTGTAGCAGGTGCGCTGATGATAGGTAGGACGAGCAATACCCCGAATGGTGCCATCAATGAAGCCCCAAACGGTTCCTATTGGTGCCCCCTTCTGCTGAATAGCCTGAGCATATTTCACTAATCTTTCTGGTGTCAATCGCTCGGCATCCCAGCAGAGTAAGTGCTCCCACCGATCGTGAATAATCCTTTGTGTTTCCGTACTAATCCGCGATACTCGTTCTACCGACCAGCCAAACTTTAGAGCAAGGTCACATAATCGATTTGGATATGCTAATCGTGCTAGAAGCATACAAAGGGCGGTACGAGGATCTTCTGTAATTCGATTATCGGCTCGAATGGGATTTGGTAGCTGAAGCACTTCTACCAGTTCTTCAACCTCGCTTCGTGTAAATCTGTTTCCAGTAAGTACACTTTTGTTCCCCACTTTCCTCCTCTCTCTCATACTCACTATGTACAAAGTTCTATTCAGATAAACATACCGGAATTGGTTTCTCCATTCCTCCTCAGCCAAACTATCCAAGTCCAATCTTCCTCCTTCCCTCAATGGCCCCCTCTTACGGCTGTTATCATGAGAGAGTGTAAGGCATAGGTGTTGTAGCAATACTAATCTTCTAGTACTTCGCTTGTGAAGGAACTGACGGGCAAGCATTGTTGGAAAAAATTGGTATATCAGGTATGTTATTCAGTGTAGTGCCGATGAGCCTTGATATTACTCTATCAATATACTAAATATATCACACTGGTGTCATTACAGGTAATTGAGCCGTCATACCACCTGGATTCTCTGCGCAAACTATTTCTACCACCTAGGTGGCTTTTCTCCTAACCGCCACCTAGGTTCCCCTGCGCAAACTCTCTAATCCGATGATCTAGGAACCACTGGTATCCAAGACAACAGCACCTCAGTTACCATTCGTACAAGAGTATTCGCAAATGGCGGTGGTAGGGTATATTCTACTAAATGCAGTAGTGAAAATTTCCTTCCGGTGAATTACACCTTGGCCCCTGAGCGAGGGTATGATCAGTGCCCATCATATTCTTCTCCTGCTCCCATACCGGGCTTTATACTTGTACGTCGGCGACCTAGGCTACCGTAAATCACCTTTCTAGGCAAAATGCAACGAGCATCCTACAAAGTCGCGATAGGGCGACCGAAGTGCACAGAGGATATTTCTGGGCTATCAAACCATCTAAAGGGATCTCCCTAGTAACTGAAGTCTCTCCTTCACATCATCCCCAGCGCTGTAGTCTAAATAGGCAACGGTGTAAGCCCTATTTTAGGGGATATAATATAATGTTTGTAAAGTAGCCTACTCTACCAAAGATACATATGACCGACGCAAACTAAGTGTTATCAAAAGCCAAGCCATGCAAGAATAGAAAGAAAAATTATACGTAAAGTGGGCGCATAATCACACAAGTACCTGCAAAGATCTCCTCTACCCCCCCTACTCGCAACCCAAACCTCGACCTTGCGGGACTATTATAAAATACAAGCTCAAGTAAGAAATTGTTCACTAGACTTCTGTTCCATATCCCAACACTGGAAATTAGAAACACTCCCCTTAGGGTTCATAATCTGAACAATTCCAGGAATGTGCAAACATAATAGCACCTTTTGCGCATTTCCCTTTCACTAGATGGAGATAAGTTAGTCTCCCATCCATTTTCTTTCTTATCCCAAAACAGCTCCCTGCCAGCTTTGTATCACAATAACGTCCAACAAGTCTCCACAATAGCCTTTAGCAATGCACTTGTATGGATCTTGGGCTGGAGCTTTTTACTCTAAGACTTGCATATTGAAAAAGTATCCCGAAATATGGAGTCTAGCTTGGGATTAATTTGGGTGTGCAAGAGGTACGGCCAGTGTGGGTGAAGTTGGCGTATCGGGAAACAGAGGACGATGCGGGGGGTGGCGTTTGGTGATCGGGTAGGCTTGAGAGTGGAGAGGTTTAAGCGGGGCGGGATCGGAGGTGGATGTCGACTAGCGAGTGACTTTTGGTGATTATCGGCAGCATTTCCTTCTATCTCAACTAAAGCCTGTTTAGATACAACGGTTCCGTTCCGTTCCCCCATACAAATGACCTTTTCTCTTCCGTTTTAAAATGGAGAGAATGATGTTTTCACAGCAGAAACGATCGTCCAACGGAACAGTCCCATTTTTGCCAAACAAGGCCCTAAATATTATGATATCATAAAACCATGGCTGAAAGAACCTCATACCCTATGTTAGAAGCGGTCAAAAATCGGCGCTGATTGCTGCAAACTATTGTTTGTAATCCACATCTACCAAACAGTCTTGTAGTTACAAACAATAGTTTGGACGTCCAATCATGCCACGCCAAGCAGCCCCTTGTTTGTGCAAAAAGATATTGCTTCGGCCCTTTAACCCTAGGGTTGAATAGGGCGCAAGGATAACGATAGACTCCAGACTCTAGCTATTCTTGCAATCCTTGTCATTCAGGTTAAAACTTTGGTGAGAAGAGTGCCAAATCACTATTCACCTACAGTCAGCCCGAGTATCAATGGTAAGAAAGCTCTTACCTCCCTCTCATTGCAGTTCACGATTCCCCAGCTATCTACGAATACTATCATATCCTCGGACTGCATTCACCATGCTAAGACCTAGGGCCCAACCACTCCCCATTCCCCCCACAAAAAAATTCACCCATTGTCCCTGACAATCCAGCCTTGCCCTCCCCCAACTTGCAGAAATCACACCCCACAGCAGTCACCCTCAACACCCATCCATTTCCCCACCCCTTAGCTAGCAGTCCTATTTTCACTATATAAGGCTTCCTTTCTTCCTCCCTTCCAACTCTCTCCCCCTTCCTTTCTCAACCGCGGCACAACAGAGAAGTCGACACCACGGGGTATACTTCTTTGAAGCTCTTTCCACAGCTTCCACTACCTCCTCCGTCGTGGTTTTTACTCCTTGTGTTTCATCACACTTCCTCTTCTACCTTCCTCTACGAACCAACCCCACTTTTACCCCAATTGAAGATGGCAAGAACTAAAAGCACCCCATTCTGGTCGTACCCGGCCATGAAAAATAATTCTATATCCAAGCCGTAAGTCCTCCTAATAAACCCTAAAATTTTCACTCCTCTTACCACTTTCACAAGATCCACTACATCAACCTCATCCCAAGAACCAGCAGCGCCAGCGCCAGCGCCACTTGGACGATCTGATTCGGTGAAATTTGGTCGCAACGGAGACCCGATCGTCCCAGCCAGATACGATGACCCGCTTTCCAAGTCAATATACTACAATGGCAAAGCATATTCAACCACACCCGCGAGGGCCACTGACGAGGAAATCGAAGATGACCTCGCACAGATGAGAAAGACCTGGGATGGGAAACCCTATGTCAAGCCTGAGTCACCCAAAGAAGTTCTCCCCGAATTCGATGACTATGGCTATAAAGGACGTATAGTTAAAAAGCCCAAGAGCAAGCTCGAGAGCGATATACGCAATGGACCCCCCACTGGAGAAGAGCTTGTCCATGGTAGCCAAGCCAAAGACGAGGAAGCCGGGTCTTCGATTAAGACATCCGATACCCGCGATGCGCCCCTTAATATAAACGAACGTTTCTGGGGCTCCAAGTTTGGAGGGGATGAGGAAGAGTCTTCAGTTACGACGTCGGACACCCGCTATAAGACTTTTCTTGGGGAGGAGGTTTTCAAGCCTAACCAAGCCCCAGGAGAGGAGGATGAATCTTCATTTGCCAAGTCCAACTCACCCCCCGGACTGCCTCTTCTTATGAAGAAACAACTTCAACTTGAAGATGTTCAGAATAGTCTATTCAAAGTCGAGGCCGAGATTTTGCTTGAGGCGTGCAACGCGGGCAATGAGCCTTTGCCTATGAAGGAGGTTGTCCAGGATAACCAATCCAAAGACAAGGATGCCGAGTCTTCTGTGACTCCAGACACTCCCAGCACTCTCGCTCCCATAAGTTGTGCCGCTGATACCGGAATGCCTGCTACAAGCAAGAAGCGCAAGATATCAGAAATCTCTGAGCTCACAAATGATTCCCTCACTTCTCCTCTTGACGGGAAAATGCCGCATACCGAAGACCAAGAGGGACCCCCGCAGAAAAAGATACGAACCGCCAACGGCGCAGTCAACCTTCCAATTCCTCCGGAAAAACCAGCTACCCCTAAGAAGGTTATTCCTACTCGCGCAAAGAAACCTACTGTTCGGAAAGCCCGAAATGGCGGTGGTGGGAGGGCTAGAAACACAGCCAGAGCCTGTAAAGCGTCTAGTGCAGTGAACAAGGCCGCCGCTCCCGCAGTTCCAGTCAGAGCGGAGACTCCCTCTGCAAATGCCGAAAAGCCTACCGGGGAGCCGGCAGTCGTAGCTCAGAGTGTTTCTGTCGTTGTTGTTACTAGGGCTGCTTCTAGAGGTATAATCGGAAAGGACAAGTCTCCCACTGCAACTGCCCCAGAAGTGGAAGGCTCTACTGATGAGACCATCACTGATCAAGAGGACAAAGAATCCACCTCCTCCGATAGTGGAGATAACCTAGAGAAGGACGGAAGCTATGCTCCGGTCGCATCTAGGAAGCGAAGGGCCCCTCGTAAGGCCAGGATCCCAGTGGCCCCAAGGAAGCGTGCAGCCCCAAACAAGGCTGTTACCTCTAAAGAAGAAGAAACTGCTGTTCAGAAAGGGGATAACCCTTCTGCTGCCATCCCTGATGCTGGTCTGGGGGTTGATAGCACCAAATCAACTGCGGTCTCCAAGAGCCGTGGTGTGAAGAGAAAGGTCACTGGGCCCGAAGACGAAATTCCTGTCCAGAAAGAGACCGGAACACCTGTCACCCACGGGGTGGATGCTGTCCTGACAACTGAGACTCCGGCCCCGGCCCCTCCTAGACGCTATGTGAGGAGAAAGGCCACCGTGCCAAAAGATGCAATCATTGAGCCCAGCACTACCCCCAAAGAAGACACTGCTTTGGCCACGGAGAACGGCAAGCCTGCCCCGCGCCCTAGGAAGCGCGCAAGGAAAGAAGTCAACGTTCCAGAAGATAGAGCTATTGTTGGAGAGGGAGCTCAACAGCCAGCCCGCCCCGAGACCGATTCTGCTCGGACAACTCAGAAACCGGCTCGGGTTCCTACTAGGCCTCCTCGGAGGAGAAAGGCCGCCGCACCAGAAGAAGCAATCACTGGCGCCATCAGTACCCCCGCCGAGACAGGCACCACCCTAGCTAAAGAGAACTCCAAACCTGCCGGGGTCCCTAAAAGGCGTGGAAGAAATGTTAACGCTCTAGAAGCCGAAGCCACCGCCCAGAAAAAAGCTAGACCGCTTGCCTCCCTCGATGTGGATGCTGCTCTAACAGCAGAGAAACCAGCCCCGGCTCCTCTAGGACGTGATGCAAAGAGGAAGGCGATCGCACCGGAAGAAGCAGCCACAGGGCCCCCCACTGCCCCTAAAGTAAACACACCTTTATCCGAAATTGCTAAACCAGTCGCTGACACTAGACAGCGCCGGAGGAGAAATATCGGGGCTCACACAGTTAAAGCTGGTATAGAAGCAACCACAGGGTCCCTCGCTACCCCTAAAGTAAGCACTACCTTATCCGAAATCGCTAAACCAGTCGCTGACACTAGACAGCGCCGGAGCGGAAACATCGGGGCCCAAGCAGTTGGACCCGGTACAGATGCCACAGGACCCCCCACTACCCCTAAAGTAAACACTACTTTGGCCGAAATTGCCAAACCGGTCGCTGACACTAGACGGCGTCGGAGCGGAAACATCGGGGCTCAAGAAGTTGGACCTGGTATAGAAGCAGCCACAGGACCCCCCACTACCCCTAAAGTAAACACTACTTTGGCCGAAATTGCTAAACCAGTCGCGGGCACGAGAAAGCGTTGGAGGATTAATGTCGGGGCTCACACAGTTGAAACTATTCATCCAGACACTGGTTTGAAAATAGTTAACACCAAATCAAGTGCCGCCACTAGGAGTCGTGGTGTTAAGAGAAAGGCCACCCAACTCGAAGATAAAGTCGCTAACCAGCAAGAGGCTGAAGCCGCTCCTACTCCCGTCGTTGACGCTCCCCCGGCAGCTAAGATCACCAAACTATCTCCGACCCCCATGCGCCCTGTGGGAGAAAAAATTACCGCTCTACGAAACATAACCACTGCACCCCTCGATGCCCCCAAGGCAGCTGCTACTATAGCCCAGGGGAGCGCCAAACCGGCTGCGAGTCCTAGAAATCGCAGAAAGAAAAAGGTCAATACTCCCGAGGCTGGAGCCACCATCCAGCAAAAGGCTGGACCGCCTGCCGCCCCTGAGGTGGATTCTACTTTGACAGCTGAGAAACCAACTCCAGCCCCCGCCACAGGTTCTCCTGGAAGAGAAACCGCCGCACCGGAAGAACACGTCCCCCGCACCGCCATTTCTGAGACCCAGGTAGGGGCAGTTGAGGCTGCCGCTCAAGCTACCGCCTCAATCCCTCCCGCCCCGGCTCGCCGTCCCAGGTACCGGGCCCCGACCGAGGGGTCCAGAAAGTCAACTCGCATAAAGGCCCAGCATGATGAGCTCAAATAAGTAACCTATTCTTGCTGCACGCTATAAAAAAAATTAATTCAACCAAGTAACAAAAATGCAATACAAAAAAGTACAAACAAATTATAAATATAAAAGCGCAATCCCATTTTTATACTTTATCCGGTACCCCCCCCCCCCCCTCTGCCCCTCCTCTACGCACCCAGAACTAACCACCAAGGCAGCTCAGCACTAGACGCTCCCCCAATACCTTACGAGTGATCCCCTGTGATCACTGTACGGAGGTCTCGACACATCTAAGACCCTTAGGCTAACAACACCACCTACTTGGGCATCTGTGTGGTAACAAAGCTGCTGGAACGGTGTAACATAAGGGTTTAGAGTCAGCTGCCATAGAATAATGTATTTAGTGGTTTATTTAGACCCTAGAAATAAAATGGGATTCCGACCAATCTACTGCTTCTTTCTTCCAAAATCTACTGTGAATATAAGGCGCTGCGATGAAGTAGGGTACAGTGACGGGCACAGGGCGAGGATCCGTAACGATCGCAAGCCTTGGTATCCAACGATGTTCAACAATGGACTAATTATTCTCGGAAAAAGAAATTGATTTCGAAGTTAGGTTTAGAGTTGTCGATGCCAATTAAGAAAAAGCATGAGTGACCGTTGATGAAGGAGAAGTGCTAGTGAAGATAAATCAACGATTAGAAAGAATAAAAAATCAGACTTTATATACCTAATGTCGGCCCAAACATGAGTTCGTTAAGGAGGGCAGCTCATCACATAAGTGGAAGGATTGTGTTACGGCTAAAACTAGATCTAGTATGACACCTTCTTACCGGGCATAGTGGAACTTCGGCCGCGCCAGGCAGCTCACAACTACCCAGTCGGTTTCTCCCAGGATTCTTAACCGGATTGAGCCCTGTGGAGCTACCAAAAGAATCCAATAATCCAAAATACTAGTTATATATCAGATCCACCACCCCTCCCTTACAGAATCTTTAACACCCACCACTTCAGCAGGTACTAGGGCCATTAATACCGCAAAATCTAAGCTTCCTACCGGAAATAGCGGGTGAAACCCTTCCAGCACTCAAAGCAATTACATTCAAACTAATAGATTCAAGAAAGAGAAAGGTAAATGCTAGAGTAGAGCAGAAAAAGAGGAAATGGTACTTGAATCCAGGATAACTGCCGATCCCTCATACAGGGGCACGAGTAAGCTCAAGGCTTCCAGAAACAAACTACACATTATTCAATCAATGCCCGCTTCACAAGCAAGGTAAAACAACATTATCACTGCCCCAGAAGCAGACACTGCTTTAACTAAAGAGACCACCAAGCGGAATAAAGGGGCCAGGAAGCGTGGAAGGGGAAAGGCCAATGTGATAAAAGTTGAAGTTACAGTCCAGCAGGAGGCCGGGCCTCCTGCAGCACCTGAGATGACTACTGCTCTAACAATTGAGAAACCAACCCCAGCTCCCGCTACAAGTTACTATAGCTCAATCGAAAGGTCAGAATAGTAGAGGTCCCCCCTTTCATCTGTTTCCGAGGCCCCCACCAACATCCCCCATACACCGGCGATCATGACTTTTACCCTCCGACCCATTCCCCCTTACCTCCATCACTTCCTAAGCCGTATATACAACCCCCCTTCCCGCGCAGTAGACAATCAAGTCCTCCCTTCTCCATTTCAAGCGACCGCACACACACTTCTATAACTCCACGAGTGATACTACATGATCCATAGGCATGCATCAACATAACAAAACGAAAACGAAACAAATCAGCACACCACATCAAAACGCGAAATCAAACCAAAGCAGTATCCCCCATGTGCACACACTTACCAACGAAATCTCAACAAACCTCGCGAAGAAGAGAGAAATCCAGCTAGGAGCGACATACCCCACCGGAACGCCGAAACAAGACCAACCTACCGCTCTCGCAGATATATGATACCTAGTAGGCACTCCACACTAGTGGCTTATTATCGGATAGACAGCTGTGGGTCCGGTCTCACGTACTACTAGCTAGCTAGGTAGACGGTCAGAAAAAAATATCCAAATCATTGTGCACTATTCAAGCCTCCCGCCCCATGCCCGCGAACGCGATCAAGAGTCTAAGGGCCCCCGATGGAGATCGCTCCGTCTTTCTAGGTCTTTCGCGGACGTTGCATATGTGTGTGCTAGAAACGCCTTGAAGCTGGGATATGGCGACGGAGCCGGGGTGACGATGCATGCCCCCCCGAGATTCAAAAGTATCTGAGCGAGAACTGAGCAAGCTTAGGATCGCCTGCTAAAAGAGAAAGAGGTTCGTTTGGGGGTGTGCTATGCAGTTGTTTACTTTGGAGGTGAGGCACGCTAAGGGCGAGATGTAGATTGTGGGGATGAGCGATTATAGAGGGCGATTAAAATACTAAAAGTGGATTCTCTCAGAGACTGTTTGGCAAAAATGGAAGGAAAAAGAACCATTCCATTTTGTGACTATTTTACCTGTGGAAACTGTCGTACCGGAATTTTTGGAACGGGGAGGAAAAGGTCATTTGTATGGAGCAACCGAACGGAACTGCCGTGTCCAAACAGGCCCTCAGGTGTTCAGGCTTTCCATAAGATATACAGTAAACATACATGCAAAGACACCGTGGGAGCGCTGCAAATGCATCAATTTACGATAAACCCCCACTTTACCAATTCCAGTACACCTAACCCCAGGTCGAATCATGGAACCATCACTCGAATACATCCCGCAAATGCACACTCACAGGCACACCTAAAAGCCACGTAAACAAAACATATCTATTAGCCACCCCGGTATCAAAAGCATGACGGTCATCACGAAAGAGTAACATCAATCCCCTCCTCCTCCGCCATTCTCAAAATCCATTTCCGCACCGTCGCATCCGGCGCAAGATCAATGGGAAGCTTATCCTCCGAGTCCCTGACGCTCGAGTCCGCGCCCATCCTCAACAACTCCAGTGCGACATCACCGTTGCCTTCTGCAATCGCATGGTGCAGCGGGGTCATGCCGCTCTTATCCCTTGGGCTTACCGACGAGCGGTTTTCTAGCAGGAGCTTCACCATGGGGAGGGAGCCGTTGGCGGCGGCACGATGGATGGGCTGCTGCCCACGGGCATCCACCGTGCGCGCATTTGCTTTGTATGGCGGGGAGAGGAGCTTGCGGGCTGCTGAGAGGTGGGACTTGGAGGCGCAGAAGTGAAGGGGTGTCTATCATATGGGTATGTTGTTAGTCTACCAGTTGCCGAATTAGGCCAGAGAATATAAAGAGGGAGGGGCGGATTACTTGTCCGCCGTTAGCTGCGATACCAAGTTGAAGTGAGGAGTCAGCCCAAGTTGGATCACCGGGATCCTTATACAAATTAAGCCAAAAGTGACATACTTTTAAGATTAACATCCGCCTCCCTTGACAATAGCAAGTCCACCACCTGGTCTCCATCGTCAACACTCACCGCGATCATGAGCGGCGACCACCCGGATCCATCCTGAACATCTACGTCGAACCCCTTCTGTTGCGTAAGGAGCTGCACGATAGGGAGGTGATTGTATGAGCAAGCCCAATGTATAGGCAAACGATCATCTGAGTCACGATAGTATGCTAATTTCGGGTTCGCCTCCAGCAGAGATTCCACTTGAGATACTTGTTTATTCAGCTCCTCATGTTAGCCCAGAGGTGATGGAAGACCAAGATAATTTCTCCCCCCTTAGGTCTGCTCTTTCCCCTTTGCCCCCAAGTCGGTAGGTTTGAATGATGAGTTGGGATGGGGGATGCACATACATCTGCCTTCCCTACAAGCTTCGTGAATAGCTTCTTTATTCTCTTCTTCCATGGTTTTCGGGGGTGATATCGTAGTGGAGGTTAAGACACGACAATCTATGATAATAGCCGATTTCAACTCTCTTCCTATGTGGAGAATCCCGGCTTGGCGATTTGGTGAGAAATGGCGTCATCAGTCAGAGACTCAGAGTGTGAACAGACCAAGGTACAAATGTTACCCGGCTCTCGGTGATACTCGAGTACATTTTTCTTTTCTTTTTTCTCTTTTCCTGCCAGGGGCAAATTGAAAAGGCCATCAAGAAAAACGACGCTATGCATTTGCATTTCCCGATTCGGCCGTCCCGAGCATAGATTGCCCTATTCGGCACAAGAAGCTCGAGCGGTGTGCACCGCACAATGAAGCGGAATGCTAAAGGACCCAAACATGACCAAGGCTACGAACCTTCCATTCCCTAACTAATTCCTTTCCCCCCTCTCTTCGAGCCTTCATTATCGAACACGCAGGCAAACTTTACTACATTTTACGCTTCATTCCAATCTAAAGCTAAAGGCTAACAGCAAAGACATAATGACTACCAACCACTTCCCAAGAGCTGCCCCGGTTGCAAAGAAGTATGCGGGTATCCTATTCGATTTAGACGGTAAGCTTGGTCCGGAGGAGCCGTCCAAGATACGTTGCGAAGTTTCCAACTTATCCATTTTGTGAAAACTAGGTACTCTGATCGATTCTACGGCCGCGGTCGTCGCACACTGGAAGCAGTAAACTCCTCCCCTTCCTCACCTCCCAGTAAAAAGTCAGACAAAAAGAGAAATCTCATTCCGGTGTAGGTTTGGAAAAGACCATGGCATCGATCCAGCCTTGATCCTCGCCACATCTCACGGACGACGAACAATCGACACAGTCAGGCAGTGGAAGCCAGAGCTTGCAAACATGGACTGTAAGCACCCACCACCACCACGGAGCTGAAAGGGGGTAAAATTGCAGCTAATTTGCGTATCATAGACGTCCGTGAGGTGGAAGGCCGGATTCCGAAAGAGCATGCGGCGGATGCGAAGGAACTTCCCGGTGAGTAAGAAGTCGCTTTGCCACCCAACAGACCTAACGGACAAATTTTAATAACGCATCGAATGCGCCTTCCTTCCCTCGGGAGTTGCATTTGGTGGAAATTTAGGTACCAGAACATTAGTATCGTCACTTGATAAGGCTGGAGCAAAGTGGGCCATCGTGACCTCAGGAACCTCTGCCCTCGCAGAGCCATGGATCAAAGTATGATTTTATCCCCCACTCTCGTATATCTTCAAGTTATGAAGTCATAACTGCCCAGAATTTCCCCGGAGTTCAATTTGGAGTCCCAAAGAGCCGAGCAAAGCGGCCACCCCGGAACAAAAAAACAGGGATGCGTGACTTCGCTTCGTGACCATGAAAGGCATCTGAAAATTATGGTTGGCTGACAAAACGCTTGGACGCTTCTAGTTGATGAGGCTTCCACGTCCAGAAGTTTTCGTGACAGCCGACAAAGTGGCCAACGGAAAGCCAGATCCGGAAGGTACATCCCCCCTGCTCCTTCCTCGTCATGTTAGGGAATTATTATAATCATTCCTTCCCCCGATTGCCGAGACGCCAGTGCGCTGAACAAAGGAGCCCTGAAGGCTATCTCCTGGCCCGTGAGCAGCTAGGCCTTTCGAAGACCGCAGAGCCTCTCGCAGACGTGCTTGTGGTGGAAGATGCACCCGCCGGGGTCCGTGCTGGGAAGGCAGCCGGCTGCGACGTCCTTGCACTGCTTACCACACACTCGCGTGATGAGGTTGAAGCCGCAGGTGCAGACTTTGTGGTCGAGAATCTGGAAAGCGTGGAGTGGTTGGGGAAAGACGAGGACGGGGTCTTGCTTTTGATAAACCCTACTCCTCCATCGACGGCTTCTGTGGGAATAAACTTGATCAACGAAGCAGTACCCAATTAGATAGAGGGGGGATATTTCTGCAGTCTTGGGCGGTGCATGACGAAAACCGGCAGGCGATGAATAGTAATCAGTAGCTGGGCAGATACCGGCACCTTTTTGTTACCCTACTTTGGCGAACTCATTTTTTTGCCTGCCAAACACCCCTGTTCGTCACTTGCCGATTTTCGCTGTGCCCCATTGAAGACCGAGAAGGAGATGCGCAAAACCTGTGAGGTCTCTCATGTACGAGAAAGATAGAAAGCGCCTTTCGCGCGCCCCGAAGGATAGGGAGGGATGGGATAATTACGATGTGGAAATGCGGAGAGGCTGTTTAGATTTAGACTTGACTGCCGTACCTACCGTATTGCATTGTAGCCCCTCTCCCAAGCCATCCCATCTCACGAGTTAAACTCAACCTCAATAAGCCCAAAGGGGAAACAACTCCCCCCCAACCACTCATCCATTCCAAAAGGACCAAGCAAAGGAAGGAAGGGGCGCATAGTGACCGAAGTAGTGAACACTCGATAAACCACGGAATTGCTGCGCAAACCCTCGCCCGCTCGTTTCTCAAGATCGATCGTGCAGCTAGCAATCCCCTCCTCCCTTCTCCATGGTGCTGGAATGGCCATCCCTCCTCCTCCCCCTCCCTACTCCACAAGCACCGTACCTATCCAGGCACAACGCCGTGCAATACAAGTATCGCCGGAGTCCAGGGATGACCGAATCAGTCAATCAAAGCAAGGCATGCCCACTCACTCAACCTATATTGAGGAGAATCGCGGGGGAAATGTAAAGATTAAACGGATTTAAATGTCCCTTTTGGGGCGAGTACGGTTGCCGGTAAGAGCTCTGAGGGATAAAGCTTGTCCGTAACAAGCACGAGCAGAGTTGCGAGTACAATGGAGTGCAGCCCGCGTCAACTGTGGGTGTATTCTCGGGCCTGGGCTTTATCACTATCACAGCACTGAACGAAACGATACGTTCCTGCTTCGTCTTAATTCCCCCCACCTACGGGCACTAGTACTATCGTAGTACTTCCCTCCCCGCAACACATCATCTTTCCCCGCTCCGCACCGTTCTTCAGTCTCGGCCCACCAATCCGAACTCAACCCATCTCGCCAAGGCCAATTCCGTTGTTCAAGCTACAACGCCGGCGTAAGGGTGATCGGAAGTTGGCGACTGCAATCTCTCGCGCGTGGCGGAGGTCCTTTGTTTCCGTCTATCATATTGTTTTGTTTTTTCTTCTCTTTTTTAGTTTGTGATGGCTTGCTACAAGTGCTTAGCGGGGAGGACTGTGCTGGAGGATGGAGGTGTGGCGTCTCCTGGGTCGGGTTGGGACGGAATGGGAAGGGACAGTACTCGAGTAGTGGGAGGGACGGTGCTTTTGGTGGCCGTGATAATGCCATAGCCAGGGTGGGCCATGCAATGGAAGAATCGGATGGAGATGTTTTTAGTATGATGGCGGTAATACTATATTCGAGCGGTAATTTAAATAATATTAAATTTATGAGCAGGCCCAGGAGATTACATTACCACACTACACCCTCAAAGAACGCCCTTATACCCATTATCGTAGAATACCGGTATCATACCGTAATTTCAGTACAGCTCAACATAAACTCCCCCCTCCCTCTCAATCCCCCCCCCCCGGGGCTCTCCCTTGGCTCCGCGGCCCTACACTATTTAGGGCGTTATACCGGAGACGGAAATGTTCCAAAGTTCCCCACCAGACTCCTCTGAGGCCACAAAAAATTTAAACCCCTCTTCAGCCCGTGACTTATGTTATGCGGTACTTCTCCCTCCAATCGCCGATTCGTGATCCCTCCTTAGTAACAGTTCGCACACTTGAAAAGGTTTGTGGAATTCGGGACCAAACGAAGGGGATCCCTTTCCTATGTTTCCCGAGCACTCGAACTAACTCAACAGCGTTTCTGGCCCGTGCGATGCAAAGAATGGGGTGGCAAAAACTGCCCAAAAAGTCCGGCCAACACCGCGACAGCTCCTCCCAAAGAGATTATCATGATCCAGGCCATACAGTAGTCAGAGATTTCTTAACTTGTGGCCCTTCCTATTCATCGCTAAATTTTTCGAATCCGGGAACAGACAACCCGCCACACTCTCATATCGACTCGCCTCCCGGCACAGTACCCACCCTTATCTCTCACTTCCTGCGCCCAGCCACGATTCCCCCCCCTCCATCGATCCACCCACCATTCCACATCGACCCCACCCACCCCTGTCGCAAAAAGGTACAACTTTTGCAATGGACATCCGTTCCTGGACTCGCTTAGGGGTCTGTGCATCCGGCGTATGCGGGCTGTCCGTATTAGTGCATCATGTCGTATCACATCGGTTTATTCTTCAACCTTCTTGATAATCTGTTTCCCCAGGAGGAGAGAAAGACTTGTATCTGCACCGGGGGTGTAGGTAGGAAAGGGAAAAGAGGGTGAAAAAAATTAATATAGCGGAAACTATACAATAACGGTACGAAACGTTCTGTATTTCGGAGGTGCGGGTGTAACGCAATGGAAAGCTTATCGCGGGGCTTTACGATAGCCCTGCAGGTGTCCTGCTATTTTGTACCGGTACCCATACTGTAGTATTGTGTTCTATCCAACTTGCTTCTCTTCATCCATCCCACCGTTCAGTACTAGTACTCGAGCTCTCGTACAGGACACAAAGCCTCATACAGCACAAGGAAGAATCCCTGCAACTATTGTGCCTGCGGAAGAAAAGAAAAAAATAATTCTCGTGCAACACGGATGGCCCAATACGGAGGTGTCAGGTGGACGTTAGTACTACTGTGCTATAAAAACGCAGGTACCGTACGGAGGGAAGGTAGGAAGGCAGCTGCTGGTTATGGATGGTCTGTTCGTGAGTGCTGCTGCATTGTATAGGAGGTACAGTACGAGTACAAACAGGAGTACCGTAGAGCACAGAAGGATGCTTGAGCTGCGGTCATAGCACTGTGTGAGGTGCCGGTACTCGAGCACTAGTTCATGCGCTGAACGGGGTCACGCAGGCGAGATGGTGCTCTCTGGCTGGGGGTTTGGCCTATCGGGGCGATATTGGGGCGATTGTGGATATGAGTGTAGCGGCTGTTTTTGCTCCGGTGCTTGTCTGTACGGTGCTGTATTGTGGATGCTTACGATGTACCTGTACCTGTATGATACCTGATAACTCGTGCTTACGCCAATTCTCGTAGGTGTCATGGGTTCGCAGGGTTAGCTAGCTGTCGTCGTGCAATTTTGTCTTCCTGCCTTGATTAAAATAATGGGGATTAATTTGACTCCAAACCCGTAATATCACAAGAACCAGTATTTCCTTTTGCTTCGTTTCTATAATAGTAATAATTATAGTAATGGTAGTACGGTGATAGTGGGTGAAAACCATGTGGTCACTTGTGAAACGAAACAAGGCACACACAGTCTCTTATCCTAACTATCATATTATCAGCTCCTATCCATCACAGCTGGGGTAGTCCACCGTATGACTACTCCGACACGACACAGGATTCGTGAATGCTGAAGAACAGGGCCTCCCAATCAGAGTTTCTCATCGCGAGGCTGAAGCTGCCCGGATTATAATACCAAAAAGTCGAATAGTCTGCTTCTATTATATCATAAATAAGATGAAATAACTTGAAACGCTCTGTTTGAACGCCTGCGGTGGATGAATAGAATACCATAGCGCAAGGATGAGCGTTGTTATCATACCGGCAGCTGCGCCATCACTCGCAGGTCAGTGATATTTCATTTTCCAGATTCCCACGTTTGTATTTACCTTTTCTTTTCTTTTGCTTAGCACATTTTTCCTCTACGCTTCTCTACGATACTGTGCTTGTGCCATGTGGTGGCGGAGCTATCACATCGGTTCCTGCGGATTTGATACTGTAGTTTCTTTTTCGGATCACCGGTATTCCGGGGGGGGGTTTTTTTCCTTTTCTCCCCTTCCTATTTCTTTTCCCCCGGTTCTTGTGGGGGGTGTGAGTGGGGATGAGTGATGAGGGGAGAGGAGGGGTGATCTTTGATGATGAGCACGGTATGGACTTGGGGCGAGGGGTGTGTGTGTGAGACCACGGTGAACACGAAGGGATGATAAGGAGATATGCATCATCAATGGTGGTGCCTGACCGGCTGCACCGGGCTGTACGATACTGGACTGGACTGGACTGGGGGGGCGGGGGCTTTCACCTTCCAGTTCTACGATGGACTGCTCCTATTGTTTTATTTGTTTGGTAGGTAGAGGTGGGCCGCATCGCTACCAATACAGGTCATATATGGTGATCAGGTTGCTTTTCTCCCTTCCCTTAAAGGTCTGTTCAGCCTCTCTCATCATCCCCGACTTTCTCGAAATCCCGTTTTATTTTTTTATTTCCTTCCCCCCTCCTTTCCTTCTATCGAGATTCCCCCCCCTCCTCTACTGTGATCTACCTATCTTTGTGGGTTCCTCGTTCCTTTATCATCGCCTCCCTCGTTCAGCTGCCGTTCCATACCCCAGCCAGCCTGCCTGCCCAGCTGCATGAGTATCCTCCATAAGAGAAGCACAAGCAAAAACACGAGCAGCTGCCCGGCCACTTTCTCTTGAACGCGCACGCAACCTTCTTCCGCGCCTGGGTTATCCATGATATAATTCAACCTTGTCCTTCCCCCCTCTCACTGGCTTTCGCCGCTTTATATATCCCATCATTATTGGTCTTTGTATCTCTGTCAGCATATCTTGCATTGCATTGCGCATTCGCTCACTCACTCACTCACTCACTCACTCACTCACTTACCGCCTTTTTTCCTTTTAGTTTTCCTCTGAATAGCTTTGCTGTAGGTTTCCTTCCTGGCTGGAGTGATTGTATTATTTGTTTCTCGAGATATAAGCTAGCGTGTTTGATCCTGATATCATCCGTTTTTACAAGAAACACCCTCATTTGCCCTTGTTGCGTCATAAGCGGTTGGTTGGGGCTTACTGGGACTTGCATTGCCGACAAGTGTAGGCAAGTCATCTCTTCCCTTCCTTTTCCTACCCCCTTACGAGTGGTCGATAGATCCACCCAGCCAATCCCTACTTTTCCCAAGTTTTCGAGTCCCGGTTGCTTCCATTTCCAATTGGATAGCCCATTATTAACTTAACCTCAATCAGTCGATTATTATTCGTCTTCGCATCCCGAAATTATCCAATCGCGTGCAACATGGATTCCGCCCTCGCTCATTCGTTCCAAGGCTACTCACGGCCAGAGCATAACTTAGATCATATACTGCAGTTCCATCCGCACCTGCAGCTAGTGGACGACTCTAACCGTTTTGCTTCGAATTCTTCGTCATCGGTTTCCCTGACATCCATGTTTCCCATGCCCGGTGGTGGTTCTTGCAATAGTAATTTTCAATATTCTCACCCACTATTGTCGTTATCTAGGAGAGGCTCGGACTGTAGTGTTTTGAGCAATGCTTCGTCTGACGGGGATGGGGGAGTTCTAATGATGGTCGAATCGAGAACCCGACTGACTCGCGAACAAGTTCAATTGCTCGAGCGTCAGTTTTCTGACTCCCCCAAACCCAACACTAAGATCCGCAGGGCTTTGGCTGACACAACTGGTTTGTCGGTACAACGCGTCGGGGTGAGTACTTTGTAAAAGTAATAAAAAAATTACGTTCTGACTTCCCAATTACACACAATCTGCCCACCCGGTCATCACTTCGGAATTTTCTCCCCTTGTGTTACCCTTCCATGCCCTAATTCACCTTTCCTATATATCCTCTCTACATCTCTTTTTCATCGCTGCTACTGCCTACTTGTACTTGTGCTTCGTCCTTTGGGGGGGAGGTTTTTTTTTATATACCGGAAAGTATCTAACTTTTTTCTCTCTTTTTATCAAATAGAATTGGTTTCAAAACAGGCGAGCCAAAGCGAAGCAGCAAAAACGACAGGAGGAAATGCAAACAAGGCAGATACTCGCATTGGCTGGCCGACGGCGAGCAACGGAGCCTTCTTCACCCGTTTCCTCAGCTCCTTTGCTGATACCAACGGGCGCCACCACCGCTAGCAGTGGTACGACGTTCCCAGCAGACAGCACGATGATTACTCCAAATCCCCCGCGCCGAGCAAAGTCGTTCGCAGACATTCCTTCGACGCCCGCTCGTTTCGCCGAGAAACACGGGGAGGGCGTCTCTCCCTACTCTTCGCCTTCTGAAGCAAGCTACGCTTCGTTGGCGCGATCGCTTGCTATTGCTGCAGCCGCAGCAGCGCATGCAGATTCGGTTGGGGGGTTCCAGGAGAATTCCCATGAGATTCCTAATCAATATCAACCACAATCCCAGTTTACGGGGTATACGCATCATCCATTCACTCTAAGTGGGACAGAGAGTCCATGGCCGATATCCCGATTTTCAGACTATGGCTCCAGCACCGCTTCTTCAATAATATACACTCCGACGCCAGCAGGTCAATTAGAAGATCCGTTTGAGTATGATCAGATATCTCCAGGCTCGGATCACCACTACGATGGTGGCGCCAATTCACAGTCGGGTAATGGTCCGGTTGAGCCGGCGAGTTACTTTGATTATCATTATCCACAGGAAGACTTTTCTGCATTTGCTGCGGCGATTGACGCTACATCTACTCAGAGGGCTTTTGTGCTGCCTGCTATGCCACCGACACGCTTTCTGCGGTCCCCAAGAGTCGGGGATGGGCAGGACTTCCAACCCCAGCCCCACTGTAACCATAACCTGCAGCAGCGGCGGGAAGAGGTGTCTGAGAGAGACTTTATCCGCCGTGACTCCTGCTCCGGAGAATTCTTGGACGCTTTCAGTTCTATAGAGCTCCCTGAACAGGCTGAGAAGGAGCTTCCTAGAATCGAAAACGAACACTCCGAAGCGGAACCATCTCACCAGCAATCCCTCGCGAACCGACGCAAAGCACCAACACCAACGCCCATAGGCACCGCTAACCTACGAAACTCCCTCCTCACCCAATCCGCTGCACCGCCACACTCCTCAACTCTCCCCTCTTCCAACCTCTCCCTCCCAGCAACCCCCATGCGCCGCATAAAATCAACTTCCTCTACCACTACTGATACTACCGCTCTCTCCAGATTCTCCCCACCAAGTTCGCCCCCCATCACAGCCGTGCAGGCCAAATCCTTTGATGGACTATTGGATGGTCTGGACTGGGGCACGGAGGAGGCTGACCTCACGGCAACTATTCGCCCACGCACCGCCGGCTGCAGCACCACAACCGGAAAAGTATTTTCCCTGGCGAACGTTTTCAAAGTGGAAGCTCCGCCAACACCGGTTTCCCCCGCCGATGTTAACGCAACTACTTCATCTTCATCCTCCCCTCCCACCAACAACAATGCGGAAGCAGGAATGTCCCCGCCAGCGACACCAGCGCATCAGCAGTGCGCCAATGCCAGTAACACTGCTACAACTCCCCGGGAGGCCAATTTCCAGACGGCGCAGTACAGTATTTGCACTGCTCCGCAGTCGCAATTGTCTGGTGTGCCTAGGACCGGTGGGGGAGAGCTTTGCAATGGTGATGCTGGCGGCGTGGTCGGGTTTGTGGGGTTTGGTGGCGGCGGTGGGGAGGAGTTTGGTGCATTTGTTGCTGCGGAAGCTGGCGGGAAGGAGGAGGTGTTCCCGTTTGAGAGGTATTTGGCTGCTGCCAGGGGTGGGAGTGGAGAGGGGGTTTTCTAATTTTTACCTTTGTTCCTTTGGATTTGATTGATTGAATGCTTAGTTTGGCATTACTGCTTCTCACTTACTTGGAACTGCGACTATTACCGTTTTTTCCTTTTCTTTGCTATTGTATGGGTTTCCTTTTTCCTTTTTACCCTTTCTTTATTCGGTTGGATGGTGGAGTTTTTTTTTTCATTTCATTTTTTCGTCATGGTTCATTATCTTTTTTAGTTTCCGGGTTTGTCCTGCTTTCTTACCTTGACTTTACCCCATTCCTACCTTAGCTACATCCAAGCCCCTCCCATTTTCTTCAATTTTCTCGTTTTTCTTCAAGGAACAAAGAAGGAAGAAAGGCAACGAGATAGCTATATATATCGCAACTTGCCTTATATTCCTTATCCTATCCTAGTCTAGTCTAGCGCAAGAGGTACTTGCCACATAGTCTCCTGCAGTCTCTTTCATTTCATTTTCCGTCATAATCCATTTTCAGGTATCAAGCCCACCAAAACCCCGAGGGTTGTTGCTTGTGGGTTTTGACTGATCAATATGTAAGCTAGTTATTATACCAGTAGTTAGTAAAGCAAGACAAGAAGAGGGGTGATCTGGCTGGATTAGCTATCCTAGCTAGCTGGGATTACCTACCAACCAAATAAAGGTCTTGTCGTATCAGCTTTGCACTTTTGATTTTTTGTTTCGTAAAGTGAGAGTCAGCCAGTCAGGCAAGTTAGTCGGACCCGTCCGACGGGGCATAGCTAGTGGGGAATAGAAGAAAATATTGGAAGGTGGGAGAGAGTGAGTTCTCCAGGTGTAGGCTTTCTCACCCTCTAGCTCCATCTCCATCTCCGCCCCCCTCGCTGGCACAGACACGGAAACCAATGTGATACTCCCTTCCAACAGAGAAGCTGAACCGAAACAGGAACCGGGACCCTGAGAAACACAATTACCATGCCTCTCGCGCTAAGAGTGCCGGTCCGCACACAGGTGGCATCGTGGTAAAAGTACCGCACCGGTACAGCACTCACGATAGAATGCCTTGCCATACCATACCGGTTACACACTAGGGTGCACAAGGACTCGAGCACAGTACAATGCTAGTACTAGTACAGTACAGTCCAGCACAGCACAGTACAGAAAAAAGCAATAATCCCCGTAGAGTTAACAGCCGTGCTTACCGCATGCCACTATCATCCCTACCAATCAATGGGAATAGCCATCCTTCAAGAAGGAGAAGCAGGAGAAGGAGAAGAAGAAGAAGAAAGTTCTTCTTTCAAGGTCCACCTCACTTCACTTCACTTGGCTTTCACCCACGCACCCCGATACAACCAACGGTATCACCAATACCGACTATCAAACAAAGAACCAGGGGGGGGGGGGGGGGGGGAAGGGGGGTAAGGAACCAGTGTAAAGTAAAAAAATCCCCTCACCATCGTCGATTCACTCATCAATCAATCAATCAATCAGCCAATCAATCGGAATTCGCCGTGTGGGCGATATTTCGCGTTGTTTCACTTCATTTCCGGCGATGTTCCCTTCGGAGAGCCCCCCCCCCCTTCCCTTCCACGTGAGTTGTTGGTTGTGATGGGTCATTTGCATATACGGTACAGTACTTCTTCTTGTACGAGTACATACCGGCCCCGGATGTGTGGTTGCGATGGGGAGGGGAGGGGGGGTGATGGTGCTTTGTGTTGGAATGAGGTTTTGTTGGTTCCCGGGAATGCGGGTCGGTGCTGCTGGGGTTACTGTGCTGGTTTTTTTTTCTTTTTTCCCCCTCTTCCTCTTCCCCTCCTCCTCTCCAAAAGCTGAGGACAAGGCTGAGCGAGTGAGGGTTTGTGAATAGTTGCAGGGGGTTGGTTAGTGTGGAGGAGATGGTGGGGGCCGGCGGGAACGGCGGGTGTGGTTGGGCACAGCTATTTTGGGGGTGGGGGCGGGAGTGGGGTTGTGGGGATATGCGGTGGTGTTGACCGCGGTGATGAAGCTTGGCTTGGGTTTGGTGCTGATCTTGCGGGGTGCGGACTGCGGGGTAGGTGCGGGGGTTTTTGGAGGATTGAGTGCCTTGTGTTAGTAGAGCTCTGGATATTTTCGATTCTGGGGGCTTACTGGTGGGCATAATAGGTTAGAGGCTTGTCTCTTTGTGCAAATGGGGAGGGGTTCTAATCCAGTCGTACTGGCAGAAGGCGCAAGCGGTCCGTATTCTCCTCTTTGGGGGAAACTTGATTGAGATGCTTGGTCAAGACTCTGCCTTCTTTGCCCACCCCCCCTCCCCATTTGTGGTAGATATCACAACTGGCTCTCTATCAATGGCCTTGCACCTCTTCAGCCTGGCACCTAAGCTCCACGTAAGTTTAGACAAGATACTTAAGGGCTGATCTAGTCTTAGGCTAGCCACAAGCAAGGGATTGATAAGATTGTAGAGGCGCTGGCAAATTGTGAGGACGATAGAGAATTGGGGATACCGATGCTTAATATACCCGGTTCTTAGGGGCCATCTGCGAAGAGAGCTCATCCTCGAACAGCTCACTTCTCGTCCTTCACACGTCACCTCGTTGAGTAGTGTAGGCGCGTACGCTCCGGATGCGTAGCGTGGCCGCGGGGGATCCTGCACGATCTGCAAGTTTCTACAATTATGCTATAATATGAGGGCCACTTCTTTCCCAGCCCCCAATCTTTAACAGCCATTCCCTACAATATACCAGCCGTGGCTTCCTCCTAATTTCCCCCGCTTCCCAAGGAGGGCAATGTTTATCTTCCATCCTGTCCTTAGGTAGCGATGAATCGCAGATTATCCCTTGATACCATCACCTCCGGCTCAGTCCTGAGCACCTAGGGGATCCACGCTCGGGTATATATGTTTTATAGATATAAGTGAGTAGTGGAGCTTAAGGCGATATTTTCTCATTTAAGCCAACTCCATGATCTAACAGAGTCACAAGATATCTTCGGGGCGAAGTACCGAAACACCAGATAGGCGCTGCTGCTGGCCCTAGGAGCACACGATGCGCTGGCAGGTCTGAGGTTCATACACTGTGTTATTCTACATACAACGCCCCACACTCCGGGCTGTGCTCAGGCTTCCTCAAGAATGTATTCCGCACGAGCAGTCACTCGCCAATAACGAAACGAGCGGTGCGCTCCTGACTAGAGAGTTTAGGCAATCCAGTCGATGAGTGGGCGCCCGCGTGGATATCGTTCGCGGTCTACTTTCGTATAATGCATTTAGATCTTGGAGTGGGGGAGGTGGGCTACAGGCGAGCGCGCTTAGCGTAACCCGTCGGAAACCAATGCGCTCCAATTGAATCTGTTGGCTTCAGGCAACCACCAATCGCCAAGTCGGGAGTGGAAGTCTTGCCGCCTAGGTGCTACGGTAATAGTACAAGTACCAGCCCTGCTTATTATTCCTGGTCTTGACAAGTGGTAGGAAATGGATAATAATAATCTAAGCTGCGCCCTATGTTAAAACCCGTTTACCCCCATCCCTTTTCCAGAACTCTTCAATACTCTGCAGAAAATCATGGACCCTCTATCTGCGGTTTCGGGCATTACCGGGACCGTGGCAGTTGGGGCCAAGGTACTTGTGGCCCTACACGGATTCGCGAAGGGAGTTAAGTCGGCACCAGAGGAACTGAGGCTTCTCACCCGAGAGCTAGAGGACCTCTGCGAGATCATGGATAATTTCCGGAAGAAGACGAGAGGGCAAATGGTGAACCAGGGTATCGAAGACAGCTCGGGGGCTATCCTGGATATATTCGTACAACTCAACCAATTGATAATTGAGCATACTGTCACTGAGAAGGATGGATTCCTTAAGAAAGGTTGGAAGCAAGTTAAATGGCATTACATCGAGAAGGACATCGCCGATTTGCGGGTACACTTGAATTCGAACAAGGGGAATTTGCTTGTCGCATTAACACTTGCAAATGAGTGAGTTGCGCGCCTCTTACAAGTAAGGTATATCTATATTTCAATCAAGTACTAATTGAGGGAAAAATGGGCCAGACTTCAGAACGGCCACTCAAACGTGAAATTGGAAAGGGTTCAGGGAACACTCGAGGAAGTCATTGAGAGGCTCCAAGATCACGACATGCAAACCGTAGCTACCTGTGAGAGCTTTACGTTACAAAGATGGCAGGAAGTTCCGTCGACGATTGCGCCTTCGTCACGTCCGACAACCCCAAATGGTCGGATCTCTGCTGTTCGTTCGGAGTCTGGAGTACTCTCAGAAGCAGGTTTCTCAGAGCGGAGTATTCCGATGAGCGCATATCGGTTCAATGATATGGAGACGAGAGGGAAAGCAGTTTTGGTCTCGGATGGAACGCAGACCAAGGCGTATACGGTGAAAGCTCGTGAACAAAAGAAGGGTCTCGATCCGAAGCCTCCGGAGGCGGGGGTTCTTGGGGCGGGATCATCTGCATGTTCTTCCAAACCGCCGACCAAAGCCACGAAACCGGCACCACTTGCCAGTATACCAAAGCCAGAGGAGGGGTGTGAGGTTCTCGATTCCACAGACGACAGCAAACCGAGAATGGCTATAGGTAGCCAAATGTTTATCAAAGCTCTAAGTAAGGAGGAAGGTCCAAAACCACGCGGAGCACTCCGCAGGGCGCAACATCGTCTAAAGAATTTCAGTAAGCCTAGATCTAAGGATGGTTTAAGACCCGCCCCCGGGGCATCAGGAGATGGTGTAAATATGCTCATAACTCCTACGGCGGTGGGTAAACCGCGAAATGCCTCTGTGGGAGTGATAATAGGAACCCCACCGTTGCAGGCGCCGGCAACCCCCCGAAAATCCCCTAAACTTGCGATGGAAAGGTTTTCGCAAGTGCCGGGAACCTCTCAGAATTCGGCGCCCGGAAATCCATCTGGAGGCCCAAGAGATATTCGGAAGCCATCGGTAAGGATCTTATGGTCTAGTACTCTTAACCCTTCTAACCAAGAGATTTAGAGTGAGACATATGCTATATGGCCACCGTACCGTCCCGATGTCCCTATTGCCGGAAAGATACTCTCAGATGGTCCGGTCTTCCTAGAAGTAATCGACCCGCCAACGCTATCAAGAGATGATTCCTTTCAGCTCCAAGCGGATAAACGCGTCCGATTAGTTAGTTACACTGATGGGGAGTGGTTTTACGGCCAAGTTTACCCCGAGGGGGTGGTTACGCAGTTCCGAAGGGCAGAGTTTCGAAATGCGCCAAAACCTAGGGACGAGGAAATGCGGATGGAAGAAGAAAGACAAATGCTAGCCTTGTTGAGGCCTGGAAAGTCTACTCGCGTCGAGTTTTTAGAAGATGGGCTAGGCATTGGCGGGAATCACATGTCGAAGAAAACTATGGGTGAAGTTGTAATTTCATCGCCGGCGGCACTGATGGAAGTAATATCAGTGCGCTGATTGCCAGGTGCATGTGCTCGGAGCGGCTACGGGGCGGGATTACAGCATATAACTATGCTGCCACTTGGGATAAACATGATGAGATACTCGAGCACGAGTGCCCCGGCCAGCGCTCGGCCATACAGTATTTCTTTTTGTATGATACTCGAGCGCATATTGTAAAACTTGATATATACGGGCATTTTTGGAAACCGAACGCACACTTTATTTCCGAGCGGGCCAGGCGACAAAAGAAGCTGACCCCACCCCAGGCTTCCATACAAAATGCGCAAGTCTAGCGAAACCAAAAAAGCGCGCCGAATTTCATTCCCCAACAAGCAAACCCGACGAAAAATCACCACAAATACTTTCACACATAAAAATTGCCTTTTTTATATATATTTATTTTATTTTCTCTACTCCACCAACCACTAGCAGCAGGCAAACAACGTCATCCAGGCAAAAGAAGGGAAATTATATACAAAGCGCCCATCTCGGCAGTGTTTATTTGTTTGCTCAATTTTTTTCCCCTGGAACTCTAGAACCTGGGACTTTCAGCACAGCCAATGCATTAATACCCTAACTTCCAATCATGCGAATCCCCACGCTAAACTGTGTTGAGGATAACTTTATGGTGGAGCGAGTAGGCCCCCTCCCGGGGTCGTGGAGAATGGGTATTCTATACGGAGAACCCAGAGAGGGTTCGGTTTCTTTCGTGGGCTAGGATCACACTCTATTATGTACTCCTCTCCTTCGGGTTTCTGTCAAATAACTTAAATAAGCTATCTATGCTGTTTCCTACTGTTGCCGTACTAGCACAGCACCCGCCTGCCGGCCTGCTCGTTGACCTACCTAACCTACTCCGAAAAGATATATAATGAACCCATATTCTCTCCCAACCGATGCAGCGAGGCTAGGAAGGAAAAACTAGGATATCAATACAAACAAAAAAGGGCCTTACAGATAAGAAATAATCCAACTAAGGTAGCAGTTACGATATAAAAGAAACCTCCCAACTTATTCGAGTGACATTGCATGATGCACTGCTTGCCGCTTCGGCGAAGAAAACCCATAATCATAATATTATGATGCCAACTTCACAATTACACTCCCTCCCCTCCACCCCCGCCACTCCACCCTGCCCCGGGGAAACTAAGATTTTATACTTTGAAATTCACAATATCACAACCAAGCAAAACCCGACCCACCAAACCAAACGCATAAGAGTAAATCACAGAAAAAAGGTACAAATAGAATAACTTCCTCACCCCCCAAAAAAAATCAGAACGAAAACCCGATTCCCATTCCTTCCCTTTCCAGCCACCCAAAGCCAAGTAATTCAAGTAATTCGAGTCACAAAAAAGCGCACACGGGACATAACTAAATGGTAACCAAGTAAATAGATAGATAGATACGAGTGGAAAAAAGAGAACCTATTACCCTCAGATTACAACTAGATGGAGATGGAGATGGGGACCTAACGAACCAAGTGAAGAGAGGTAAAAAGACAAAACCCAATCGCAGAGATAATAAGGGGAAAGAAGGAAAGTGGTATAAAGAGCGTATGGAACGAATGAAGGAAGGAAAGAAAGATATATGTCAAAGGAATTGGATGGAACGGAACGCGTAGCCAAACCTCAAGTAGAAGGGGAAGGGGAAGAAATAAAGGGAACTCCGGTTGATTGTGCGAAGACCCTGAGGGGAGGAAGAGAAGGTTAAATAGTGAAAAGGTAAAAGAAGCAAGGAAAGAGCTATCCAAGATAGCAACCGTAGCAACGCAGGGGAAAAGGGAAATGAAAAGTTAAAACAAGAATGACGCGGAGTAGAGCAGATTCCAGTATTCCCATCCCGCGACATACAAAAAAACCAGATGACCGAAGAACAAAACATACAGCAAAAATCGATCAAACCGAAGCAAACAAAAGCAGAAACAAGTTCCAGCACAAGGAGAAAAGAAAAGGGGAAACCCCGTCCCGATCGCACAATAACCCCAATTTCATCCTACCACTATAGTGACAACGATACCGACGTCAGGAGCCATCAGATAACCATGCAATCACGTAAACACGTTCATCGCGCCAACGTCATTTATCTAACCCGTGGCGTTCCACCACTGCCCACCCTGCTGTTGCTGCGGTGGCTGTGGACGGTAGTTCTGCGGTGGCGGCGGGTTGCCCAAGTAGTGCTGCGGGGTAGGATTGGAGTAGAGCGGGGGCTGCGGTTGTCCGCCGTGTTGCACATGCATTGCCGGGATCGACTGCGGGTGCGGTTGGGGGTGGTGCTGCTGGGTGTGATGCTGCGGGTGCCCCGGTTGTTGTTGCGGGCCCGGAGATTGGAAGTACTGCTGGGGGATATAGGCAGTACTTGTATGGTTGTTTTGTAGCTGCTCCGGTTTGATGCCCTGGGTAGTCCGTGGAGACTGTTGGGGCATGATTTGGTGCTGCTGCTGGGCCTGTTGTTGCTGCTGCTGTTGGGCCTGTTGCTGTTGCTGGGCCTGAGCCTGGGCCTGCTGCTGCTGCTGGTGGTGCAGGGTTGACAGCTGCTGCGGGTTCATCATGTGTGGCGCATGGAGCTGAGGGTGCTGTGGGATCGGATTGTGCTGCGAGGGATGTGGCAGCGGAGGATTCGTAGGTTGTTGTTGCTGCTGCTGCTGTTGGGGACTTGGCATCGGCTGCGGCTGCTGACCGGGTTGATTGTTGATTGGAGGAGATCTGGGCTTAAAATAATTGTTGTTGTACATCTCCTTCCTCATGCCACTACTGGTTCGAAGAACCTTATTGAAATCTGCAGTATTATGTACCTGCTCCATGAGTTGTGCGGGAGCAGCGCTGACGGCACGGTCTTGGTACGGGGGTCCAGTAATCTCTTGCTTGGGGCGAGGCACCGAATAGATTTCTTTCAATCTATCTTGACTCTCAGATGCAAGGTGGATCATTGGCAGAGGTGCAAGGGGGACTGGGGCTGGCCCGCCAAGACCTGGTTGGACCATCTGAGGTTGCGGCTGTTGGTCGAGTTGCACAGCATCGTGGGAGTAGATCGGTTCGTGGTGCTGCTGCTGCTGAGCCGCGGCTGCCTGTTGCTGCTGTTGCTGTTGCTGCTGCTGCTGCTGTTGGGCAGCTTGCTCACTGGCTTGTGCGGCTCTTTGCTTTGCCGCACCGGGCCTCTTCTCCCCAGCCGGATCTTCCTCCGTAAAACCTTGTTTTCTGGCCTTGGTTTCCCAATAATCATCTCGCACTCTTCGCCCATTCACAATCACCCTGCTACCAAATTGTCGGAACATACTCTTCGCAGTAACAATGGCAATTTGTCGCGAGCGGTAAGAATAGGGAAGGAGTTCTTGCTGGATGAGATCATCCTTCTCGGCTTGTGTAGCAATAATTTTATAAAGTGACCTATTCTTATTAAAAAGAAGGTACGAGTCTCTGTATCCAAGCACCCTTGCACATTCAGTGGCCAACATGAAGAGCTTGTCTCCACGGTTGGGAACATTGAAAGTTCGGCACTTGTATTCCCTACCATTGCACAAATGTCCGGTCGGGAGCACTTTCTTGTCACCCTCATCATCAGTCTCACGTGGCACATACTCATCACCCTCTGGCGTGAGTTGGTCAGTGGTGTGGTCACGCACGGTCGGTAACGCCTTCACCACTGGTTTAGCAGGGGGTGGTTTGGGTGGAGTCGGCAGTGACCCTGGTTGCTGAGCGGGAGGTTGAATCTGCTGTAATTGAGGGGCACTGACAGCCTGTGGCGGAAGTTGCTGGTGCTGCTGTTGTGGAGTAGTCGCAAGATTTGGACTTTGAGGGACACCGGGACCCTTGTTCTTTGGTGGCCTTCCTCTCTTTCTTCGTTGAGGCGGTTCACCCGCTGCACCTGTTCGGACAAATGAAAGTCAGTTTTTGCTTTTCCTCTTTTGATCTCCATGTGTATTTTGGTGAGCCGCTGTCACGACCGCGCATAATGACATGTCGCGTAATTCATTGACCACCATATTATTTTATCTCCCGTCACCCAGACGAATAACGGGGCGCATATATATATAATAAAAAAAGTTATTCGCGTACCTGTACCTAAATCATCACCAGCAATAGCACCATCTCGATAGGGCTCAGCAGGCGATCGACTCCGTTTTACACCTCGAGGGCTACTATTAGCTAGCGCGCTAACACCAGGTTTTGAATCGTTGTCAAACTCGGTCGTATTGGACGTCGGTGGTGAGTAGGGGGGGATGTGGGATCCCGTGGAGAGATGAGTTGAGAATGCTGTAGGATTCAGAGTGGCTGGATCAATAGTCCCAGAGCCATCGAGCACGCCGCCGTTATTCAGCATGGGCGACTGACCCGCTGGGGAAAACATGCTTGAGGGGTAGGCCGCGGATGGCATGCAGAAAGGAGTAGAGGGGTGGGTGAGTGGGAGGGGCAAACTCTGGTGCACGAGTATTGAGCTCGGATTGGAGTAAGTTTGACGTGAAAATGGATGAGCAACCAGGACCGGAACCAATCTAACACCAGCCCGACCGACGACGATTTTAGACAAACAAAGCAACCACAACTGATAGCGGCAACGGCACACGAACGATAGGCGGCGTCGGGGTGTCAGAGGGGGTGGCTGGTCTGGCGGCGAGGAGCGGCAGAAGCAAGCAGAAGCAGGCAAGCAACTCAACGGCCGCTGTCAGTTTGGGGTATGGAGGGTGGGTGGGGAGGGGTGAAAGTTGTGGTGGTGCGGAAGCAGTGCACTGACTGGTTCGCTGGAGAGTGTTATGTGGGTGTTGACGCGAAGTGGGCTACTGGGGTGCGTGCGGATGCGGAGGGGAGGGTTGTGGTGGAAGGGAGATGGTGGTGAGGTGTGTGTCTGTGTGTCTGTGGTTGTGGATGGAGGGGAGGTAGGTGGGTGTTGAGAGGGTGTGTGTGTGGTGTTTGGAGGGTAGGGGTGGATGTACTTGTGTGCTTGGTGCTTTTCGGGGAAGGGGTGGGAAGGGGTGGGGAGGGAGTGGAAGGGCGGTAGGTAGCGGAAAGGGAGGGGGAGTGGTGCAGAGCTGCTCTTTGGGCAAGTTATGGATCTGATTGACAGGAGCGTCGAGATTGGTTGGAAAGGGGGGGCAGGTGGTTTCTTTTCATCTGTTTGCTGCTGGGCGGATGGTTTCTTGCTTACTGGGGGCTGGAGTCCATTGGTTAGCGCGTGTAAGAGTGGTGTGTGAGTAAGTTGTGTGTATGAGTGACTGGAACGGCGTGGGCGGATGGATTGGGAACAAATGGGTGGGCTGCACCGCACAACGGCCGCGGTGAGAGGAACCAGCAAGAGAGAAAAAGAAAAGAAAAGAGGGAAAAAAAGAGGGCCGGTGTGCACTTTTGGTAATCGGTAAGGCAAAGCCAGATAGAAAAAACAAATAACGATGATAATAGTAATAAATAAAAAAACCAAAACTGGTGCGGATTATTGTATGGACAATGGAGGGAAGGGGGGAATACTCGAGTACAGGCGAGAAGAGCAGAAAAGGGTGGCAAAAAAAAGGAAAAAACACAGCAAAAAAAAGCAAAAAAGGACAAGAGACTTATGGTGTGTGTAAGACACGATGCGTGTCTCTTGGGAGAGAAAAAAGGTGATGCGTATGCACCTGCGTGCGCTCTGGGTGGGTCACTCAATTTCACAGAGTCGAGAGACTGGACGAAGAGAAGGAGGGGCGGTGATGTGAGGTGAGGTGAGGTGAGGGGGGGTGGTAGGGAAGGGGGAGGTGTGAGGGAGGGGAGGGACAGACACAGCACAAGAAGAGCGGCGGATGTGTGGGCGATGATGTCGGGGGAAACTCGCGTTCCCTTCCTCTCTCTTCTTGGTTTTTCTTGGGATGGAAAAATGTGTGTGTGTGCTTTCCCTCTCTCTCTCTATGTGCTAGGAGGGGCCGCTGCAGAGTGGCGCTAAACGAAGGTTTCGATAGGGGGGGCCCGGATGCGAGCAAGCCTGGCTCGGAAGCTCTGAAAGGGCAGAACAGAAAGAAAGGCAAACAGGAGTGGAAAAACGGAAAGGGAGGGGTTACCTTGCTAGCAACTCAACACACTGAGTGGGCGCCGGACAATATTGATCGCTGGTGCTTCTCCCAGGGAACCGGCCGCTGCGAGGTCAGAGCAGGCCAAAAAAATAAAATAAAATAAAAATCCACAAAAGGGTGTGATGGGGGTTTGGAGGAAGGAAGGAGGGGAATGGAGGGGGAGGGGAAGGGGAAGGGGAAGGGGGGGTGTGAGAGGGAAAATATGGAGGGGGATGGATGAGTCGGTCGCTGCCTGAGCTGTGATAATAGGAAGGACCGAGTGGGAGAAACTTAAGAAGAGTCAAGAAAACACAAAACTACAGTGAGAAGGGTAATGGAAGGATCGGGAGCAGGAAAGTGACTGAGTGAGATAGGCACCGGTAAAGGCGTGAGGAATGGTAAAAAAAGGTGTGCCTCAGTGCCTGTCCGCCTGAAGCAAGAGTGCCCTGGAATGCCTGTGTGTTTGTGGCGGAACCACGATGGCTTGATCAAGAAAATTCCATCATAGTCACTCGCTGTGTCAAACCAGAAAAAATAAAAATAAAAAGGGTAACAAGCCGATTCGAACACAAAAAAAACATATACAGATATCAATAATATCTAAATAAAAAGGAAAAAAATAAAAAATAAAAAAAGTAATCGCACCGTACCAGTATGATATCCAGAGCAAAAATCGAGTACCAGAAAACCAACCACCAAGGGGAGCACGGACGATGGAGCGTTTTTCTTGGGTGGTGTGCGAAGGGGAGGGAGAGGAAGGTTGTCGGTGGATCAAGTGAAACGAAACGGGTGGGGTGGGTGAGCCTGCGTATATAAAATCCGGAAACTTATCATCAGCTTCAGCATAAGCTCTTCAAAGCTCCCATAGCTGAAATTTCCCACGCGAGCGGTCGTCAGCGCAGGGATCTCGAAGGGAAATTGTAACATAAAAATATGAGAGATTGGAAGGCATCCCAGAGGCACAAACTTCTCTTTTTCTTCGCTGCTGCTGCTGTCATGAGAATAAAGGTAAAAAAAAACCCCCAACTCCAGAAGTTATTGAAAGCCTACAAAGACAGCACGCTCTCCAGGAATGGGACGCCGGTATCGACTGAACTGTTCGTTCACCACCGGTCATCCTCGAAGGTGAGTGAAATATTCTCTCTCGGGTACTCTAGCTAGATTATCAAGCACCTTCTTTCCAAGCTACGATATGCGGGGCAAATAGGCAAGGAGGGATACAGGAGGAGGGAGTTGGTGCATAAAAAAACGAGAAAGCTTTATTCGAGATGGCTGCCACGAGACAAGCGTACAGTACTGTACGCCAGCCCAGCCAAAGCAAGTCGGACGCGGTCCCATAGAGGGAAGCAAGCTCGCGATAACGGGCTTCACTATCTATGCCATCGCATCCTATGCCTCTAATCTCCTCGCGCTATCGTCCTTCCCTCTTCTTTCCTTTCTCACCTCCTCCCTTTGAACCAAAAATCACTTTTCAATCTCCTGCTCGAGGACGTAGACCTCCAATCCCTCGTATGGTGCCACCGAGGAAAGAGAGTGGGGAGAAAACACCTCAAATTCGTTCATGAAAAAAAAGGCCCTTTGTTCTCAAATCCCAAAGCGCACCAAAAGACGCAAGGGGTGTTTACTTTTTTCACATGATTTGACTACCGAACTCTGCCCACACGATATGGTACTGATATGTCGGAGGACCGGGGTGGCGCCAGGAACTGCCTGGTCATCCGGAAGTCCACAATGACACATCTCACCAGAAACGACCAACCGGACCCGCACGAACAAAAACGAAAATGAAAGCCATCAAGCCGAAACCGCACGAAACATCAAAGCGAAGGATGGTTTTTTTATTCCAAATATAAGCCATTACCCTGAGCCCGGCAGTAACAGCAAAACTTTCTTAAAGCCCTCTCGCCCGCCTCTTACTCAAAGAAGGAAGGGAGAAAAGATAGGTGAAGGCTAGGAAAGTAATACAGTTGGATATCCAAAGGGCCAAAGGGAATTTACCCGGATAAGTACGTACGTAATTAGTATGCTCTCCTCCGTCTAGCCGGTTGCTCTGTCAGCCTTAAGGAATCTGTGCTTGTTGTTCATGCTGCTTGCGTCGTGTTGCTGCTGGAGTCTGTAGGGTACTGGTACAGGTACTAGTACAAGTACACAGCTCGAGAATTCCGATCGAGGAGAGAATACAAGCCGAAAATGCCATCCGAGACGAAGAGTAATCAAAGAAGGGAGATAAAGGAGGGAGAAAATTAGAAGCGCATCGCAAACTATATATATAACAAGCAAAACGACCAAACATGATCTCGAAAACAATACAAACATGGTAAACGGATGCAACGGCAGTTCAAACGTGCGGCGTGCGGCCTTCGTTGAGTTTAGTTAGCTATTGAAAACCTCCTTCCCCATGTCATATCGAAAGAAAGGAAAATCGCCACCCAACACCGCCGTCGTCGTCATACAGTTGCAGTAAGTCACCTATAGCACTGCGCCTGAATACTCGTACCGGTACTGTTGGAGCAAGAGGAAGTTCGCTGTTGTGCATCAGGGCTATACACTGCCCCACCTCACAAAGTTCCCTGCGCGGCCTTGCATACCGCAGCATGCACGGATCTGACAGGTTTTTCGTACCCAAGAAACCGTTCCTTCGCAATACCCACTCCCCATGTCGTTATGACTCCCCCGTACACCCCCTTCCACCAAAATCAGTCAAGTCAATCAATCAAGCAAGCAAGCAACCCAACTCCTCGCCTCTCGGATCTTCAAAAGTGAGCTAGATCTGCCATGTGGCTTATTAACAAGCCATTAATCACAGGGTATGCATGATATCAGGGAAAAAAAAGTTACAATTCGTATCATCGTATCGTATGGTGCATATATTGTTGTGTCGAAAACCCCACAAGCAGATAATAAAGTTATAATAGTGTCGCAGAAACCAGTGGATAGCTATCACGGTATTGTTAGACGCCGGCTGCAAGACGAGAACCAAAGCTCGGATCCATGTCATAGGGATACGGTAGGGAAGGAGAGGTGGAGATGCCCGCGGAGCGGAGCTTGAGAGGATGGAGAAGAGGGAGAAGAGGGGGGAGGTTAATCTGTCTGAAACGCTGGGTAGAAGTTTAGATACTTGCGTAACCGCCACAAATCGGTTGATCTGAGCAAGCCACTTTTTCCTTTTCCCCTTCTCCGCTTTCTTGAACAGTGTTGTTGCTCGCTTTTATTTGAAGTGGTTGCACGGTCATGATATGCCTCCTCTCCCGGTATCGTGACCGCAGTTAAAATACTATGCAAAATAACGGTATCGTATACCGGTAATATAATACGCTGTCTCCGTCAGACCTCTAATCTCCGTACTTGGAGACAAAACCCTTCAGAGAGATCAGCGTTTTCCTCATACATTAAAGCTTGAGGCTGCTGAGTGTGTTAGGTCCACTGGTATTCGCAGCTCCGGTAACCTGTCAAACCAAGCCTATCATGGGTCGGTGCCCGCAATTCCCGCTGGTGACCTGATAGTCAATAATTTGTGATCTGATACTGTACGAGATTTTACGGTACTTGTTGCGGGCAAGGAGTATCCGAAAATAGGGGCTTATGGGCGCTCAGATACGCGCTGATCTTTTGCAATATATTTTGTTAATCCCTATTTTCGGGTACTGCATGCTATCCGCACGGTATGGGTATTAGGAAATGGCCTTGCCCATAGTCGATTTGCTAGTCATGTGTTCCATGGGATTATTGGGAGAATACTATGTTGTGATATTGCACGATAGAGTTTGATGTCAACGACCAGTAATTATGACAATTGGGAATATCATATGTTGGTGGAGTGTGTGGTTGGTTGGACGTGTGAGTGCAAATTGGGGGCGGGAGGTGCTTGTGGAAATGTTTCGGAGGTCGAATCTAGAAAGGTCCATCTCTCCGTCCGGATTAATCCCCCATTCGCCAGGGGTGGGGGACATTCGACCTCTTTTCTGCGAACGCCTGGAATGGTTTTTTATTGTTCCTATTACCGGTATTTCCCCCTGCCTGTCAAACAAGAAGTTCTCTCCTACGTTCGTCTCAATTTAATTATCACGATCATGACATCAGCTTTTGATCCGGACTAGTCAGGGTGACAGGCAGGTTGAGGCAATGCTAGGCAGTCGAGTTCAACACGCGTGGGATATGACTTGGCATGTATTATAGAAAACGTAAAACCTCACTTCACATCTTGAGCGGATACACCGCAACTACCTTACTTCTGTCAGTCTAATAATCTGTCACCCCCAATTTAGTTGAACCCCATCTCATCTCCTTCGTTTACGATCTCGAAGCGAAGCGAGACGTCGACTCAATCATGCACTTCTAGCTTGGCTTCAGAAAAGAAAGCCAGCAAGCAAGAGGAAAAACCTCAACTACCGAAATTGATCGGTACAAACTCCGGCCAGGACGGCGACAAAAAAAACGTAGGAAAAAATACCTCCAAAATCACGCAATGCAGTTTGAATATCAAAAGATCAACTCGTAAAGCTTTCCCACCGCTCGAAGAAAGCAGGAAATAAGGGACAATGATGACCGATAAACTAGTATGTGTCCGATGAATAAAGGAAGAAGCAGAGAAATATGAAAGGGGGGGAAGGAAATTTTCAGCGTGCTCAATACTGGTTAATGCACGGCGATGGGAGCAACCCCCATACCGCATCGTCATCATCATCATCACCATACATCAGACGAAAAAAAGAAGAGAGCTCAAGCATTGCGACACAGCGCAGTACCGAAGGAACCAACAGAACCTGAAAGAAACAACACCGGGGCATCGCCTTGAGGACGGACTTTAGCAAACGATGATCCTACATATCAGGCTGTAGGTACCGTCACTGCAATCATACAGCGCGCACGGCAGTCTACCTCTGCAGTGCATACAGCAACCCTACGACACTAAAACCACCACCACAAGAAATTCAAAGCTTATACTAACCCCTAGCGAGAACCGAATTCCCCAAGGTTCTGAGGGCTCTGAAGAGCGAGTTAGATCCCCTACTCTACACTACGATACCGGTGCTCGTAGACCTGCGCTGTGCTCCGCATTGACGATATCGACGTTGACAAAGATCAGGAAGAAAACGCTAGTCGACCTGCCTACTAACCCTACCTCTCCACCCTACAACCCAGAATAAAGCCGGAACCTCAAGAGGGAGGAAAAACTCCCATCACACATAACTCGACGTCGTCCTCGAACCAATTATTCCACCACGACCATGCCCGATCCCATCAGAATCGCATAGCTACCTCTTTATCGGCACCCAGTTCAATCACACCACACACAGCTACCACCAGGTTCTCCTCCCGGCAGTCCTGAACGGGCAGGGTGCTCGAACACGAGCATCCTCATTAGAAACGCAATGCAAGACGCATGTGGGTATGATTCGAATTGTCGTTTTTTACTTTTTCTTTCAAGTATGTTTTTCTTTTCTTTCCCCCGGCCCGGACTGCTGCTGCTTCGGACATAAGTTATCTTATTCCTATGACACCATACGAGCGCTTTGCTATACGTAGGCTACCATATCGGCTAGTTAAGTTAGTTATGATTTGGCGCGGCGTTGTGTCCAGGTACCGGTATATAGTATTCTACGGTTTGGACTTTTACGTTCATGCTTCCTCCTTGAAAGCTCGTGTCGCGGGGTGAGATGTGACGAACCAGCGGGGTAAGCTCGGAGGGAAAGCCAAAAGCGGGGAGAAAGGTAGGTGTCATTGGCGCCGTAAGTGCGCAAGCCAGCAGACGGACAGCGGGTTCAGCGGTTATGCAATAGTTAGTTACGATAGTATCATACTGAACAATCACTGAACCAAACTTTCTCAATCACCGCTTTTCCCTCCCACTTGTTTACTTCGCCAGATGGTAGGGTCTATCGTAGTGACACTCCCTCTCTTTCCCTCTCCTCCGTTCCTCCGTCCCTCCGTCCCTCCGTCCCTACTCAAGCAGTATGCGAACCCCCCAGGATCACCGAAAAAACTCGCTTACCGGTATCTAACCCGGGCGCCCAGACGAAAGTGGCTCGGGAGTCTGCCATATTCAGGGCATTTCCATCTGTCAGTCTCTCTCCTTCGGTCGCACTATTGTGTACTCGAGTGCTGGTATCTCTTCAACAACCTCTCCAGCACAGGCAGAGGTGCCGGACGGTGCTGTTGAACTTATGTCCCCATCAAAGTGCTCGTACTACCGCCACACTGGCGAATGGGCGGCAAAGTATCAACCCCGCCCCCAAAAAAGCAAAGGAGCTGCCGCAAAGTCCTCAAGTACTCGAGTACCAGGACCGGTAGATCACTACCACAACCACAGCAACTATTTTCGTCTCCCCCCCCCCACCTCTTTCCGATGGTGCAGTTCCGGTATCGGTAATAGAAGACCGCAACGGCACCCGAGTATTGGCAGTAAGGAAGGGAGGTACCCCACCACACACACCAGGACCAGAAGAAAGAAAGAAGGAAAAGAAAAGCAACAGCAGCACACCAAGCGCCCACCACACAACCACACCCATGCAAACCACACTTGCACGAGTCCTCTCTTCTGCATGCGACCGGCACAAATGATACGCTACCACACCCCCCTACGATAGGTAAAACGTGAGAGCGAGAAAGAGAGAGATAGAGTAAAATCAAGCCAGAATCACGTGATTTCGTAATAACCAGATACAGTTTCCACCTCACCCACGACCGAAGACGAAACAGGGCCGGCGATGAACAGGGATCCATTATCAGTAGTTTTTTGTAACCCTAACCTTGACAGTTTCCTTTTTTGCCCACCAAACACCCCTGTTCGTCACCCACCCAGTTTTGTCGTGGACTGTGGCACCACAGCAACTCAAATCATTAAACACAAGTGCTGTGTCATTGGAGTTGCCTCCTCCGGTAAGGTCCGGTGTTTTTTCTTCTTCTTTTCTTTTCTTTTCTTTTTTGTCTCTCAGAGGGGCTGAGCAGCCCTCTTTTTCTCTCTCGCAGGGTTTTTTCCAAAGTAGGGAATTCTCGACTACATAGCACACAGTACTAGTACAATTATGATATCTGACTTTCTACAGTATCGTGCCTTCCTAGCAAGCAAGCAAGCCACACTATACCAGGCCATGCCATTCTCCAGCACATACCCGCTGGAGCTTGTTCACATCAGATCGGAATAGAGAGCCTAGCAAGGAAACCCCGATTTACTGGAACACGCGTCCATCCACTGCCACCACTACCCCTCCCTCAACACCCTGCGCTCCGGCACAAATGTGCAGTTTATCGGAATGTGTGCTCGAGTAAGCCACTACTTTATGATCCACAGTGCGGTATCATAATATTCAAAAATAAGGAAGAAAGCTCTACCGTACTGACGGTAAGTCCCGGTGATCACATAATATCACTCGGATGTTCTTATCTTATTATTATTTTCTCTCTGAAGAGGAGGGGGTATGTAGGCTTTTCTCGAAAAGATGGTTTATAGCCGGAGTTTTTGTTGTTGTGATAGATGAAAAGTAGCCGGAATGTGGAGGGGTATCGGTGGGAGGGGGAAGGTGGGAGGGAGGGTCCATGGTTCCGGTTTCGGCCGTGGGCTGCATGAGATAGTGCGGGAGGAAGGGTAACGTTTTGGAGTTATGGTGGGCGGAAGGATGGAGGTAGGGTGAGTGGGGGTCGAGAGGGTTCGATATCGTACCGTGCGTTGCGTGGAGTCCATGATAGACCAGACATGAGGCTTGATAGAGTGCGAAACGATAAAACTCTTTGTTGTCGGCAGTTAGACTACCACAATGTCGTGGTATGATAGCCCAAAGCCAAGCATGCCGTGACAGCCCAGATGCCAAGCAGATCGGCCGACCAAGACCACTCATACCAACAAGACCCCTCATAAAAGATAAAAAAACCAAGGCGGAAAAGAAATGAAAAGAAAAAGGCCGCCAGGCTAACTGACTAATTGAAAAAAAGCCACTTCTAACTCCTCGCTTGTTCCCGTATTTATCTGCCGGTGGGTTGAATCAATCCTAGACCGCCATACCCAACATGCCCTATCGGAAAGCTCCCCCTTCGGGTGGGGATGTGGGACTACTGCTATCGTGCTATCATAGCCAGCTAGGCCCGGCTCGTCAAACTCGGGAGAAGATCGTTTTTGGCGCGCTCGGTACCCCGCAATCTTGTACGAGTACGATACCAGTACGAGTATGTCCTCCACCACACACTCCCCTGACAGACGATAGGGCACGATAGAGCATCCCCGCCGGAAGGCTTCGCTCCGTCGGTCTCGTCTGGAAGGGAGGGAGGGAAGAAATTTCCTTCGTCACACTAGACTATCAGAACCTGATTGGTCATCATATTGATTGGTAAACGCTTGGGTGTCAAACTTGGTCTAAGGTCCCGCCCTCGGTACTTTTACTTTCCATACAGCATCGGCAAACACTGCCGGTCGAAGGGGCTTACTGTGGTCCATATGTTTTTTTTGTCAAAAGCTTCTGAGACAGAGGTTATCAGCCTCCGAGCTCCCTGCCCAAATGAGGGTGTTCGAACAGATAACACCGTAACAGTTATTATCAAGCTCTCGTTGGCTGCTGGGAAAATGATCCCGTAGGAACCCCTTCGGTTCGCTATCTCTCTCGCAGCCCTCTAATCTCTGGATTTAGGGACGGGAACACTTAAGAAGAGCTAGTGCTTTCCTCGCACGGTATCCTAAGTCCTTTGGATGTGTTGAGTCTCATTAACTGGCTTTTGCAATTCCCCTTTACCTACCAAACCAAACCTACCGTTGGCTGGCGCAGCGATCTCCACTGATAAACCGCTAGCGAATCACAAGAGCTCTCACGCTATTGCCTTACCATGGACGGTCTCAAGCCACTTTACTCTCGGCAGATCGGAGATTTTCGACAGAGAGTGTGATTTGGCGGTGGGGCCAAAATGCTTCGACTCGGGTACTGCAATACACCTGACAGAGTGTCATACAAATACAGTGCAAATCCCCAGCCCCCCCCCCCGGTGAACAGCCTCTTACCAAACTGAATTAGATTAGCATCGCAACCAATCGATCCCAATCCTACCAAACATCCCATAATATGCGTCAAACAAGTAATCTCTCCGGCGAAATCATATCCAGGACTATCCCTCCACCGTAGTCTGCTTGTACCTGTGCTAGTACAGGTACTGTTCTTGCACTCGGTCATCATACGAAGCCTGGGCCTCCAAACCAAGCGTGATAACTCGGGTTTATCGCCGGCCCATGTCCTCCCATCAACTCGTTCATTCATTCACCCACACTTTGACATCGACTGTTTGGTCCTATATCGTGTCATGCTCGTTCATGCATAGAAACATTCATGCGTGCATGCATACAAACTCGGTACATGCATATATCCATGCATTCATACATAAACTACGGTAACCAACTCCGCTCCGGGAGCTACATTGCTAGTACAAACCAGTACGGTGCTCGTAGCAAGCAAGAGGTATCCGAAAACAGGGGTGGTGAATATGAATAGGCGCTCAAATGCTCTGCCTACGGATCTTTTGCCATACACTTTGCGAAACCCTGTTTTCAGGTACTTCTTGCTTGCTACTATATGTACGAGTACGTAGCCCTCTCTACGCATGTTACGTAGACAGATGGCCGGACGATATCCCGCATCTTGGTAGTATCTTATGGCGCAGGAATATACGGTTTTACCGCCCGAGGGCTGCCGGCTGGAGAGGAACTCGACTGGTATATGTGTGGATGGGAGGGCTTGGTGTCGTTGAAAGAAGGGGAGAAGCGAGGGAAGGTGGAAAAACGTGGGATTTCGGGCCGAGATGTTTTGGATTCCGCGTTGCGGCACAGTGGGCTACATAATTTCGGATAGCGAGGAAGGAAGGGTACAGTGGGTTGAAGTGGCTTGACTGGGGTGGGGGTTATTTGGTATGACAGGTGGATACAATTATTAGGACGGTCAGGCGAGATGGGGATGTCAGCGTCTCATCTCCTAAGTACCGGTATGGTGCTTGTGTCTGGGAACAAACATCTGAAAATACGGCCATTGTTACACAATAATCCAACCAGTGAAAGCAAACCTGTCTCATTTTGGGATATCATACTGACACAAGCACCAGGCGATTTCTAAGCATTCGAAATGGGAAAAAGTGAGTGATCCAGTTATGGCATAACCAATGCCTCTGCCGGTCCCCAATATTGTGGGGGTAGTCGTAACCCACTCCTTTAGTGAGATACCGGTAACTCACATTCCAATTACCGTACTTTAAAAATCGCCGATTAGTACCGCGGTAATGACTTGAAGACGCTCATTTCGTTTCAATGGCATTAGTACCGCACTCAGGCTACCCACCTATCAAACGGGAACACCTGTGCGCAGTATGGCTGCCTGTGGGAAATCAGCTATACAAGAACAAGCACAAGCACAAGCATAGCAACCCCCCCCTCCCCCGCGAAATAGAACTTGCCTATAGTCTAAACAGAAACACTCACTCAATCCATTACATAACCCCCGGGGGGGCGTGCACCTGCCCGCTGGTCTCACGTGCCATCCCATCCCATATCATACCTACTCCACAGGACACCCGGAGCCCCGGAGCCCCGGAACCTTCCCGACACCGCACTTTACCGCACCTATAACCTTAACCGCCCTCTCGCTCGTATTTACCCAGACCTGAAATCCAGAGTATATTATGATAATAATATTACAGTATCATCATACTCCACAATACAAAAGCTTCCCTTGTCTGCAACTTCGCCGTGGCATACCGTACTTGTATCCGGAGGGTTCTCCGCCCCCCCTTCGTTTGTATAAAGCCACCCAGCTAGCTAGCTAGAGCTCCCAAGTGCCGAAAACTTTTTCCAAAAAAAGTGAATGAAGAAGGAGAAGAAGCAAAAGCGGGGAAAACTGCCGCGGGGGTGGGGTAGGTAGGGAAGGGTGGAGGAGGGGAGAGGGATCTACTGCCATCGGCTCTGGTCGGCGTAGGCCCCGACGTTAGCATCGGTCGGGATTCATGGTGGCTTTGGTATGGGGATTACTGGTGGTATCAGGTATGTACGGAGTGGTTAATACTGATGCATGAGAAGGAGAAGAAGAAGAGGAAGAAGAAAGGCCTACAATGCTATGGGATGCCTGACGGAAAGGACGCATAGGTGAGCATGGTATCATACCGGTAAGCTCCGATACCGCAAAAACTGGTCTTATTGGAAATGGCGCTAAGTGAGGGTGATGGGCATATGGCGCAACAATAGGGAGTGGCAACTTAGCCGAATATCAGAAGAGAGGTGAGTGATGGGATATGCTTTG
>Ga0307513_10000066_pt1 | contig 141617 bp, 119 predicted proteins | sample 15_EM_MG_FD_202174 | JGI IMG/M metagenome (GOLD analysis project Ga0307513, IMG submission 202174) | Populus trichocarpa ectomycorrhiza microbial communities from riparian zone in the Pacific Northwest, United States - 15_EM | ecosystem: Host-associated > Plants > Roots > Unclassified...
ACACAAATTCGTGCTTCAAACTCATGACGTTCTGTGCTTTCCATGGCATACGATCCTCCCGGCTGATTCGCCGGAAAGTGTCAACCATGTCCCCGCACACCTGTCCATCATGTGTCCGGTCCGTACACTTCGCCAAAAGAAAGTAAGCAAAAGAAAAGTAAGTCGCCCGCCGGGGCGAGTCCCGGCTTGCTGGTGAACCACTAACCGATGAGCGAAGAAGCTGCAGCTAAACGGGCAATCCCCGAAACTTCAGCGCCGCCTGGCGGATGATTTCCGCGAACAGGTTTTCCTTGCTCTGCAACTCGCGCAACCAGCGCGCGTCGTTGTTCGACAGCTCGACACTGCTGCGCAGCAAGTGGATGCCGCTGCTGGCGCCCAGCGGGCCGGCATGCGGACCGATCTTGTCCATGGTCATCAGGATGTGGTCGCGCAGGGCCATGTGTTCGCCGGTGGCCGGGTCTACATAAACGGCTTCCAGCCCGAAGCGGCAGGCCTGGAAGCGGTTGTAGGTGTAGACCAGGTAGTCGTCTTCGGTCGGCATGAAGGGCTGGTCGTTCATGAACCATGACGCCAGCGACTGCACGTAACCCGACAGTGCGGCAGCCCGTCCTATCGTCAGGGGCGTGTCGAACACGCGGATCTCGATGGTGCCGAACTCCGGCTTGGGCCGGATGTCCCAGTAAAAATCCTTCATGCTCCGGACCACGCCGGTGCGCGTCATTTTCTCGAAATAGACCGTGAAGTCGTCCCAGGTCAGCGCCAGCGGGGCGCGGCCCGACAGCGGAAAGGCAAACACCGAATTGAGCCGCGCCGAATCAAAGGCGGTGTCCTGCGCCTGCACATAGGGCGAGGATGCGGACAGCGCAATGAAATGCGGAATGTAGCGCGACATGCGATGCAGCGTCAGCAGCGCGGTGTCGGCATCGGGGCAGCCCACGTGCACGTGCTGGCCGAAAATCGTGAACTGCTTGGACAGGTAGCCGTACAGCTCGGACAGCTCGCGAAAACGCGGCTTGTCGTAGATGCGGCGCTCGTGCCATTGCTGGAAGGGGTGCGTGCCGCCGCCTACCACCGCGATGTTGAGCTTGTCGGCGCTTTTGACGAGGGCGTCGCGAATCTGTGTGAGTTGGCCCAGCACTTCCGAGGAAGACTGGCAGATGCCGGTGGAGACCTCGATCATGCTCGAGGTCATCTCGGGCACCACGCTGCCGGGCAGCGGGATCTTGCCCATCAGGCGCAGCATGTCCTCGGCATAGGGCGCCAGGTCATAGTCGTGGGTGTTGACGAGCTGCAGCTCCAGCTCGACGCCCAGCGACAGCGCGGCAGATTTCTGGAAGGGCTCGAGCCCGCCGGTCTCCCGATGGGTATCAATATGCTTACTCACGAAGGTCTCCTGCGGATGAATTGCTGAAGGGCCTGGGCGCCCAGGGCCTGGAGCTTTCGCCGGCGCGGTAAATGGCAAAGGTGGACAGGATGGCACCCAGCACTTCCATCAGCAGGATCGCGGGCAAAGCGATGCTGGCGATGCGCGGACCGAGCGTGGACGACGCGGCAACAAACTGGGAAACCAGCAGCAGCGCGACCGAAGACATCGGCGACATGGCGCAGCCGACCCACAAGGCCTGCTTCCAGCTCGCGCCGCTGCCGACATTGCCGAGTGCGACGCCGCCGATCTTGGCCAGGGCGCGCGCTGCAACCATCGCGATCACCAGGCCGGCGACCGGGCCGCTCCAGTCGGCCTGCGCCGCCACCACGGAGACCAGCACAAACATCAGCATGGTCAGCATGGCCGAAGCCGTGCCCATCTGCCGCGGCCAGGACCAGGGCCGGGGGTTGAGCTGCTTGAGCATCATGCCGCCGAGCAGCGCAGCCAGCGGGGCAGAGCCGCCGAAGTGGGCTGCCAGCGCTGCGCCGGCCGCAATCAGGGCCAGCAGCAGGATGGCGGTGTTTTCGCTGGTGGGGCTCATCACGCGCAAGGCCGAACGCAGCGCCAGGGCCAGGCCGGCGCCCACCACCACCGACAGGCCCAGCACCACCGCCACCGGGTAGAGGGTGTCGGTCAGGCTTTGGTCGGCGGTGTTCATCATGCCAGCGCGTGCGCTGCAGAAGGTCAGGGCATACAGCGTGCTCAGGGTGGACAGCACCATGGCCCGCTCGGTGACGGGGCCGGAGGCGCGGGTGTCCATGATGACGCGCGACAGCACGGCCGGCGAAGCGGCCATTGCCAGCAGGGCCAGCGGTTCGGCGACGGCCTCGCGCACGCCGAGAGATGCCAGGGCCCAGTACACAAAAAAGAAAGTCAGTGTCGATTCGGCCAGGCTTTGCACCAGCACCATGGGGTTGTGGCGGAACCAGCGCAGCGGAATGCGTCCGCCGGCCTCAAAGAGCACCACGGCCACGCCGAGCTCCAGCAGGAACAGTCCCGTGCCCTGCAGGGGCCAGACGGCGCCGGTGAACCCGGCGAAACCGGCGAAGGCACCGACCGCCGAATAACCAACAACCTTGGGGATGCCTGCGTAGCGCAACACCAGGTGTCCGGTCAGGGCGGCCACGGCCAGCAGCATCGACCACTGCACGGTGGGCAGGCCTGCCGAGGGCTTGATCCATTCGGCCCAGATGGCCATGACTTCATTCATGGATGAGTGTCTCCGCTGTTTAATTGAAATTCATGCAGCTCCGCAGCGAGGCTTGTGCGGGTGCGCGGTGAGGCAGGCGGTCGATGGGGCTGGGGACAGCCGGAGGCAAAGCTGATTTAATTTACATCAGTTCACGGGTTGCGCCTGTAGGACAAGCACTGAGACCGCGGCGCCCGGAGCCCGCCAGCAGGCGCGTCAGTCGGGAACGAAAAAGCTCCGGGGCTTGCTGCGCCAGCGCGCCCAGATCGCCGCGCGAATGCGTGCGCGGTCCACCCCGCTGACATTGTGTGCCTGCAGTGCCAGCCTGAAGGCGAAATAAAAACTCACGCCAAGGTTCAGCGCGCCGATCAGCGGAATGGCGGCGACGCACCACCAGAAGGCCGGTTGCCGCAACACGTCCCAGCCCAGCGCGGCAGCCGCGGCGGCAAGCTGGCCGGAAGACAGCGTGACATGGCGTACCTCCAGCTCGATCCCGAAAAATCCGGTCATGGGTGGAATCAGCCCGAGCATGAAGCCCAGGGCGATGTTGGAGGCAAAGCCCGAGATGTTGTCGCGCATGAAATGGGCCCAGCGCTGCGCACGGGAAATGCCCAGTGCTGCCGTGATGCGCGGGTTGTAGCGCATGGCTGAAGCCAGGTGGTACAGCACAAACCAGTTCTCGACCCAGCCGCCGATGATGCTGGCGGCAAACAGCACGATGCCGGTGAAGGCCGCCCACAGCAGGGTAGGCCCGAGCAGGCTCAGGTCGTGCAGCACGTGTTCTGCCGCTTTCGTGTCAATCATCGGGTGGCCCAGGGAGAACTGGATGCCGGCGCTGATCAGCAGCACCACCGGCACCACCATCAGGACATTGCCGAGCACGGCCGCCACCTGCGAACGAACGAGGTGGGTGATTTCAACGACAAACTCGCTGACCGCTTCGCCGGTGCGCAAATCCTTGAGTTTGGCCGCCATCGCCGGGGCGGTCATCGCCGGCTGTTTGGTGGCCAGCGTGAAGTGCATCAGCTGGATCAGCACAAAGCTGGCGGCATACACCATACTGGCCAGAAAGCCGCTCCAGAAGGCCGACAGCGCCAGCCCCACCACCATGAACTTGAGCAGCGTGGTGGCTGCGGTCAGGGCGCCGCCGCCGGCAGCCTTGCCCAGCATGTTCACATAGGCGGCGCGGTCGCGCGTGATGTAGTGCTCGCCGGTCTCGGCGTCGCGTTCAGCCACCTTGGCGGCCAGCAGGCTGGAATTGCTGGCGATCAGTGCGCGTATGCTGCGCCGCTCCCTGGCCAGCAGCACCAGCCGGGCCAGCAGCTGCATCGCGCTGCTGCCGGGTTTTTCCGCCAGCAGGCAGTCGAGCAGCTCGCGAATGCGCAGGATGCGCTCGCGCAACTGGCGCAAGCGAAACACCAGGCCGACCGAAATGCCATGCTCGTCCAGGTGGGTGTACACAGAGGAAGCCGCGCTGCGGCAGGCCTCCAGCCGGCCTTTGAACCGGTCCAGCGCCAGGTGCAGGGCACCGCTGTCCGGCCCGTGTGCCAGCATCGCTTCGCGGACCGCGTCGAGATCCGATGCCAGGCCATGAAAGGGGCGGGACTGCAGGGTCTGCGGACTCATGCGCAGGCGCAGCTCGGGGGAAAAGCCCGTGGCCCGGACCTGGCTGGTGCAATAGGTCAGCGCCTCCAGCAGCACGGCCTGCCAGTCCTGCAGCATCGTGCTGCCCGTGCGGTGCTGCCCCGTGTCATCTGCAGCATCCGCAGGCAACACTGCGGGACTCAGCAAGGCAGCCAGCCGTGCCAGTGTGGGCTCATCAAGCAGCTTGAGCCAGCGGGCGTCGAACGGCGTGGGAAACAGCAGCATGAACAGCTCGGTGGCGTGTGTGGTTTCGGGCGTGCCCGGCAGCAGCTTGTAGCGCAGCCGTTCGCCGAGCTCGCTTAAAAAAGCCGCACGCGGCGCGAAACCAAAGTCGGCGAGCAGCGGTGTGGCATCCACCGTGTTCACCAGCGTGCCCCACCAGCTTTGCAGCTTGCCCGCAAAGCTGGGCCGGGCGTGTGCGGCATCCAGGAACAACTGCAGGCGCGACACGGCGGCCTGCGGATTGCCGGCATCGCCGCGTATCCATTCGAGCAGGGCGATCAGCCAGAGGTGGCGGCGCGCAAGCGCGGCCTGAGGTTCCAGCTGGTCCAGCAGGTCGGTCAGTTTGCGCATCGCTTCAACAGCTCAATGCAACACCCGGCTGCCGGCGCCGGTATCTGTGGCGTCGCCAGCGTCAAGAACAAACATCGGAATGGCCGCCTCGAAACGCTCTCCGTCCTCGGCGACAAAAAAGTAGCTGCCATGCATGGTGCCGGTGGGGGTGCGCAGGCGCGAACCGCTGCTGTACTGGAAGGACTCGCCGGGCTTGAGCAGTGGCTGGTGGCCGACCACACCCAGACCCTTAACTTCTTCGGTGTGGCCGCGTGCATCGCTGATGATCCAGTGGCGCGAAATCAGCTGCGCCGCTACCTCGCCGGTGTTGGTGATCGTGACGGTGTAGGCGAAACCGTACACCTCGTCTTCGGGCGCGGATTGCTCGGGCAGGTAATGCGGCAGCACGTCGCAGGAAAATTGGTATTTCGGCATGGCTTCAACAAGAGTGGCGATCATGTTAACCGCCTGCCGCGGGCCGGGAAAACCAGAGGGACATGGGCAAGGCGCGCGCTTGCTGCGACAATCCCGGGATGAGCCCAACCAAGCCACCGGTGTACCGGATTGCCCCCTCCCTTTTGTCGGCTGATTTTGCACGCCTGGGTGAAGAACTCCAGGCGGTGATTGCAGCCGGCGCCGACTGGATCCACTTTGACGTGATGGACAACCATTACGTGCCCAACCTGACCTTCGGGCCCATGATCTGCAGTGCCCTGAAGCCGCATGCCAAAAAGGCCGATGGCACGGCGGTGCCGATTGATGTGCACCTGATGGTGCAGCCGGTCGATGCGCTGGCGGCGGCCTTTGCCGATGCCGGCGCCGACCTGATCAGCTTCCACCCCGACGCCTCCGCCCACGTGCACCGCAGTGTGCAGGCCATCAAGGCCAAGGGCTGCAAGGCCGGGCTGGTGTTCAACCCCGCTGCGCCGCTGGATGTGCTGGACTGGTTGATCGACGACATCGACCTGATCCTGATCATGAGTGTCAACCCCGGCTTTGGCGGCCAGGGCTTCATCGATTCGGCGCTGCGCAAGATAGAGCAGGCCAGAAAACGCATCGACGCTTCGGGCAAAGACATCCGCCTGGAAGTGGACGGCGGCATCAAGCTGGAGAACATTGCGCGGGTGGCTGCGGCGGGTGCCGACACCTTTGTGGCGGGCAGTGCGATTTTTGGCAAACCGGACTACCGTTCGGTGATCGCCGGGATGCGGGCGGAACTGGCGCAATAAGATAGCGGACCAGGGCCGGACCCCTGGGTTGAACGGAAGGCCGGACCATGGACCAAGCAGGCAGACCAGAGACGGGCGCGCTGTTGCCGGCCGGCGGCGCGACCGCCGCGGCGTTGCCGCAACGACCGTGCATTCTGGTGGTTGAAGACACCGATGACATCCGTTACCTGCTGGTGGCCCTGCTGCAGGACAGCTACGAGGTGATGGCGGCAGCGGCCGGTGAAGCCGGCCTGCAGATGGCCAGGTCCGCAAAAAGGCCCGACCTCATCCTGCTCGATGTGATGATGCCGGACATGGACGGCTACGAAGTGCTGGCCGAGCTCGGGCGTGACCCGCGCACCGCCGATATCCCGGTGATCTTCCTGACCGCACTGGGCAGCGTGGATGAAGAACGCCGGGGCCTGGACCTGGGCGCCACCGACTACGTGGCCAAGCCGATCAGTCCGCCCATCCTGCTGGCACGCCTGAAGCTTCACCTGGAGCGCAGTGCCAATGCCAGGCGGCTGAAAGACCTGTCCGAGCAGCTCTCGCGCTACCTGGCACCGCAGGTCTATCAGTCGCTGTTTGACGGCTCCCGGCAAGCCGAAATCCGGACCCAACGCAAAAAGCTCACGGTGTTTTTTTCCGACATCAAGAACTTCACCGAGTCGACGGCGCAATGGCAACCTGAAGAAGTGACGCTGCTGCTCAACAGCTATTTCGCGGAGATGTCGCAGATCGCCGCCGACTACGGCGCCACGCTGGACAAATTCATTGGCGACGCCATCGTGATTTTTTTCGGCGACCCGCACACGCTGGGTGTACGCCAGGACGCGGTGCAATGCGTCAGGATGGCCATGGCGATGCAAAAGCGCATGGAAGAGCTGCAGGTGCGGTGGCGCGAGATGGGTATCAACAAGGCCTTCGAGATACGCATAGGCATCAATTCGGGGTTTTGCGACGTCGGCAACTTCGGCAGCAAACTCCGCATGGAATACACCATCATTGGCCGCGAGGTCAACCTGGCCGCGCGGCTGGAGCAGGCGGCCGAGCCGGGCGAGATCATGATCTCCAGTGAAACCTTCGCGCTGGTGCAGGGCGAGATCCGGGCCGATCCACGGGACCCGGTGCTGGCCAAGGGTTTTTCACATCCCATTCCCGTGTATGTGGTTCACCCCGGCGACGCAGTTTCAGCCGCCGATCCGGATGTCATCTTCTGTGACGCACCGGGCCTGCATCTAGAAATCAACCCGGCCCGCCTGACGGTGGCCCAGAAGGTGCAGGCTGCTGCCGAGCTGCGCAAGGCGCTGGCAAGGCTGGAAGCGGCGGGGGTTGCCGATCAGGAGGCTGGCCGCAGCGATGCGACAGAAGGGGCATGGCCGGCTTCGATCACCGGGCTGGACCTGGCGCTCGGACTGCACCGGGCGATGGGCATGAAGCCGCTGTACCTCTCCATGCTGGGCCGTTTTCTCGAGGGGCGCAGGGACACGCCGGAACGGATTCGCGAGTCCCTGGATGCGGGCGACCTGAAAGCCGCGGAACTGCTGGTGCATTCCCTGCGCGGTGTGGCCGGGCAGATCGGTGCAACCCAGGTGCCTGACCATGCCCAGGCGCTTGAGCAGGCTGTTCATGAGGGGCGGCCGCGCGCGGTCATTGATGGCTTGCTGGGTTCGCTGGAGGCCTCCCTCGGCGAATTGATCGCCGCGCTCGAAACCGGGCTGCCGGCGGCTGCTTCATGACCGGAGCGCCCGATCTGGCCGTGCGGGTGTATCGTCTGTTCAGGGCGTGCCGGGGGAGACCCCGCAGGCGCCGCGATCTGCCTTAAGCCCTCAGGATGAGCCTTCCGACATGAAGATGCCTTTTCGCGCCAACATCGCCATTGCCCTGGGCTTGGGCGTGGTCCTGATTGTCCTGGGAACAACCGTGTCATTCCTGGCCGTCGATGCGCTGCTGATCGACCAGCGGCTGGACATCCTGAAAGCGGAGGCATCGCGCCAGCCTGTGGGGCTGCTGGAAGCCAAGGCGGCGCCGGGGAGCAATGAAGCCAGCCCCCCGCTCCGGGAAGAAATCCACGCACAGGCCGGAAGCGAGGCACCAGCATCGGAGCGCTCGGAGCCACAAAAGCGCCGGACTGCCCAGGCCGTCCGGTTGATGATCCTGCTCTGCGGCCTGCTGTCGCTCGGCCTGCTCGGCTGGGCCATCCGGGCGGTGATGCACACGCAGGCCAGAAACCGCCGCATTCAGGCAGAACTCGCCGACAGCGAAGCCCTGAGCCGGGCCATCACCGAGGGCATGGCCGAGGGCGTGGTCACAGCCACTCAGGACGGCGTGATTGTGAGCGCCAACAGGGCCGCGAGGCATCTCTTCGGCTACCGGCTGAAAGACCTGCTCGGGCAACCGGTGGTGATGCTGCTGCCGGCGCGTTACCAAATGGGCTTTTCCTCATTTTTCGCTGCTCTGGGCGAGCGGCCGACCGGGTTCAGGGAGGCTGACACCCAGGTCCGCGGGCAGCGCCGCGACGGCAGCGAGTTTCCGGTCATGGTGTCCTTCGGCGATGTCCATGTTGGCGGCCGGCGGCTTTTCACGGCCATCATCCGCGACGTCACCGAAAGCAAGCGAATTGCCGAAGCCCTGCGCGACAGCGAAGAACAATTGCGCCAGCTGACCGACAACGTGCCGGCCCTGATCGCCTATATCGACAAGCAGCAATGTTTCCGGTTCCACAACAAGGCTTATGAAGAGGCCTTTGGCTTGCCGCGTGAAAAAATCAATGGAAAAACCATGCTGGAAGTCATGGGCTCGGTGTTCTATGCCCAGATAAGTGAACACGTGGAGCAAGCGCTGGCCGGGTATCCCGCGCGTTATGAGCGCGAACAGGTCATGGCCAGCGGCGAGCGGCGCGAATATGTGATGAGCTACTTCCCGCGCTATGGTGAAGGCGACGCGCAGGACAAGGTTATCGGGTTTTTCTCGCTGGGCACCGACGTCACCGAACTCAAGCGCATCGACCGCATGAAGAGCGAATTTGTCTCGACCGTCAGCCACGAGCTGCGCACGCCCTTGACCTCCATACGCGGTTCACTGGGCCTGGTTTCGGGCGGCGTGGCCGGCGTGCTGCCGGACCGGGCCAAGGCCCTGGTGGAGATCGCCAAAAGCAACTGTGAACGGCTGATCCGCCTGATCAACGATATTCTCGACAGTGAAAAAATCGAATCGGGCAAGATGCCTTTCGATCTGCAGCCGCATGAAATGCGTCTCCTGCTCGAGCGTGCGTTGGCCGACAACGAAGGGCTTGCCGCGCAGCGCAAGGTCAAGCTGGTCCTGCATGCGCCCAAGCAGTCCTTGCGGGCCTGCGTGGACAGCGACCGCCTGCTCCAGGTGATGGCCAACCTGCTGTCCAATGCCATCAAGTATTCCCCTTTCGAGGGCCAGGTGCTGGTATTGCTGGGCCGGCACGCGGGCCGTGTGCGCGTCGAGGTCAGCGACAACGGGCCGGGTATTCCGGAAGAATTCCGGCAGCGTATTTTCCAAAAGTTCTCGCAGGCCGATTCGTCCGACACGCGCCAGAAAGGCGGGACGGGACTGGGCTTGAATATTTCCAAAGCCATGCTGGCGCGCATGGAGGGGGACTTGGGTTTTTCGTCCAAGGTCGACGTCGGAACCACTTTCTTTTTTGAGCTGCCGGAATGGCTGGAGGCGCCCCCGATGACCGCGCCCATGAGTCTTTACGGCCTCGACCGGCCGCGTATCCTGGTATTTGAAGATGATCCCGATGTGGCGCAACTGATAGGCATGATGCTGGACAAGGCCGGTTTTGATGCGGACATGGCCCACACTGTGGCGCAGGCCCGCGATTCCCTCGAGATGGAATCCTATGTGGCGATGACCGTCGACCTCAAATTGCCCTATGAAAACGGCCTCGCATTGATACAGGAACTGCGCGCGGACCCGCGCACCGCGGACCTTCCCGTGGTGGTCCTGTCGGTGACTGCTGCGGAGGCCAAGCTGCATGCCGGCCCCTCGCTTGCGGTTTCCGACTGGCTTGAAAAGCCCATCGACGAGCAACGCCTGCTCAACAGCGTGCAACTGGCCATCCACAGCAGACGCGCTGGCAGGAAAGAGTGAGTAGCTTGATGACAGACAGGGATTTCCGGCCGGATGGCCTGTTCGACGCAGCGATCATTGACCTGGACGGCACCCTGGTAGACACACTGGGTGACTTTGTCGTGGCGCTGAACCTGATGCTGGCCGATTTGTCATTGCCCCGGGTCGAGCGGGCGGTGGTCGAGCGGCTCGTAGGCAAGGGCTCTGAACACCTGATCCGGTCTGTCCTGGTTCATGTGTCGAAAGTGCCTACGGCCATTATTGGGCGAGCGTTAACAGCTATCAAAACGGAAGCAGATGTTGCGCGGATCTTCCCGGCAGGCTGGGCCAGTTACCAGCGCCACTACCTGGCGATCAACGGCCTGCATGCCCATGTCTACCCGGGGGCGCTGCAAGGCCTGCATCTGTTGCAGGACCAGGGCCTGAAGCTGGCCTGCCTGACGAACAAGCCGACGGCGTTTGCCGTGCCTTTGCTCAAGGCCAAGGGGCTGGACTTTTTTTTCAGCCAGGTGTTCGGGGGTGACGCGTTCGAGCGGAAAAAGCCCGACCCCCTGCCGCTGCTCAAGACCTGCGAGGCACTGGGCAGCCTGCCTGCCCGGACCCTGATGATCGGCGACTCCAGCAACGACGCGCAGGCTGCGCGGGCCGCGGGCTGCCCGGTGCTGCTGGTGACTTACGGCTACAACCATGGTGAGCCGGTCCATGGCGTGGATGCGGACGGCTTTGTCGATACCCTCGCGGCCGTCGACCTGGAAAGCCTGAAAACAAAAACGGGGCTTGCGCCCCGTTAGAGATCGCCGCCGGCCCTGGTTCAGGCGGGTTTCCCGAGCAGGGCGTCCTTGAGTTTCCAGTCGGCGGGGACGGGGCCGAGCCAGATGCGCAGCAGCGCATTGAAGAACTCGGGTTCCTTGAAGGCCTCGTTGTGTTGCGGGCACTTGTTGGGTGTGTTGACGGTAATGACCGTGCCGGTTCCGGGCAGCCAGTCGATGGTGAAGTTGTCGCCAGCCGCAAGTTTTTTGCAATTGGAAAAAATCTCGCTCATGCGGATCAAACCAGGAACCAGGCGCGACATTTCGCTTTTCGGGGCGTTGTCTTGCACGCTGCGCGTGAACAGCTTGCCCAATTCATTGGAGTCAATTTCACGCAACATGGTGATGGTGATGCGTTTGGGGCCTGATACGCCCAAGGCTTCTTCGGGTGTATCGGATTTCTTGGCCAGATACAGACCGGCGGCATACACCTTGAACACGGCCTTGTAACGTATGCCGGCGCCGTTGAGCACCAGCTTGCTGCCGCGCAAGTCGATTTGGTCTTCCATCTTGACGCCTGCAATGTCAACAGTCGCTGCCGCGGCACTGAAGGCCAGCAAAAGCGCCACCGTGCCTGCCAGGCATTGCTTTACCAAGGTCATAGAACTCCCTAAAAAAGAACGATCGTTCGTTGGGTATTCTGGTGTCCGGATACAGCCCTTGCAACAGGGTTTCCGAGATAAGCGTTACTACTAGTTACATCGACCTGCGGCTGTCGAGGATTGCTTCTTTTTTGCTCTTTGGGTGGACGGGCTTTCAGTGCGCTTCCCACGGCGGCGGCAGGTTGAACATTTGCTCCTGTATTTGCTTTGCTACACTCGGGCTTCCATGTTCATTCATCGCATCATTCAGACGGGTAGCAGCTACCGGGGAGCCTGGCCCTGGCGGGCCTGACAGCTCTCGCATGCTGAGGCCCCTGCCTCGCCGTCATGCAAGCCTGTTTTGATGCGCTCCTGCCTCTGTGCAACGAGCATCCCGGCCCCGGTTTTCGGGGCGTGCTGAATGATGGTGGCCACGCCGGCGCGCGTGAGCCCACCGATGAAGGAACCTTCCGTGATCTCTGAACTTGAATTCAAAAGCCTTGCACAGCAGGGCTACAACCGCATTCCGCTGATGGCGGAGGCGTTTGCCGACCTTGAAACCCCACTTTCTCTCTACCTCAAACTCGCGCATTCCAGGGATGGCGGCAAATTCAGCTTCCTGCTGGAATCGGTGGTTGGTGGCGAGCGGTTTGGCCGTTACAGCTTCATCGGCCTGCCGGCGCGCACGCTGGTCCGGGCCAGCGGCTTTGGCGCTGATACCGTGACCGAGGTGGTCCGTGACGGCCAGGTCATCGAAACCTCGAAAGCCAACCCGCTCGACTTCATCAGCGACTATCAAAAGCGTTTCAAGGTGGCCTTGCGGCCCGGCCTGCCGCGCTTTTGCGGTGGCCTGGCCGGTTACTTCGGCTACGACACGGTGCGCTACATCGAGAAAAAACTCGAAGCCTCGTGCCCGCCCGATTCGCTGGGTTGTCCGGACATCCTGCTGCTGCAGTGCGAGGAGCTGGCGGTGATTGACAACCTCTCGGGCAAGCTTTACCTGATCGTCTACGCCGACCCGGCCTTGCCGGAAGCCTATGCCAACGCCAAGAAGCGCTTGCGCGAACTGAAAGAGCAGCTCAAGTACTCGGTCAGCGCCCCCGTGGTCAAGCCGACGCAGGCTTATCCCGCCGAGCGCGACTTTGCAAAAGCCGACTACCTGGCTGCCGTGGAGCGCGCCAAGCGGTTGATCGAAGCGGGCGATTTCATGCAGGTGCAGGTGGGCCAGCGCATCAAGAAGCGGTATACCGAGTCGCCGCTGTCGTTGTACCGCGCGCTGCGCTCGCTCAACCCCAGTCCTTACATGTATTACTACCACTTCGGTGATTTTCACGTGGTGGGTGCGTCGCCGGAAATCCTGGTGCGGCAGGAGAAAACGGACGAAGGACAGAAAATCACGATCCGTCCACTGGCCGGCACGCGGCCGCGGGCTTCTTCGCCCGAGGTTGACAAGGCCGTCGAGCAGGAGCTGATCAGCGACCCCAAAGAGCGCGCCGAACATGTGATGCTGATCGACCTGGCGCGCAACGACATCGGCCGAATCGCAAAAACCGGCACGGTGAAAGTGACCGAGGCGTTTTCAGTCGAGCGCTACAGTCACGTGATGCACATTGTCAGCAACGTCGAGGGCGTGTTGCTCGATGGCATGACCAGCATGGACGTGCTGAAGGCGACCTTCCCGGCTGGCACTTTGACGGGCGCGCCCAAGGTGCATGCGATGGAGCTGATTGACCAGCTCGAGCCAACCAAGCGCGGCCTGTATGGCGGTGCCTGCGGTTACCTGAGCTATGCCGGCGACATGGATGTGGCGATTGCCATCCGTACCGGCGTGATCAAGGACCAGATGCTTTATGTGCAGGCGGCCGCCGGTGTGGTGGCCGATTCGGTGGCCGAGCTGGAATGGAAAGAGACGGAGGCCAAGGCGCGCGCCTTGTTGCGTGCTTCCGAGCTGGTTGAGGAGGGCCTGGAATGAACACGCCAACCACCGAACATTGCGACACCATGGCCGATGTGCGTCGGCATATCGACGCCCTGGATGACCGCATAGTGGCCCTGCTGGCCGAGCGCGGTGGCTATGTGGCCCAGGCCGCGCGCATCAAGCAACGCGCCGACCAGATTCTGGATACGGCGCGCATTGAATTCATCATTGACCGTGCGCGGACACAGGCGCGTAACGCGGGCGCTTCGGAGGCTGTGATGGAAGCCACCTACCGCGCCATGATCGACGCGTTCATTGAATTCGAGCGTGGCGAGTTCAAACGCCTGAAAGAGGAGGCCTGAGCCATGAAGCTTCTGATGATCGACAACTACGACTCCTTCACCTACAACATCGTCCAGTACTTTGGCGAGCTGGGCGCGCAGGTCGAAGTGTTTCGCAATGACGAAATCACCGTGGAAGGCATTGCGGAGCGCGCGCCGGATCTTCTGGTGGTGTCGCCCGGCCCCTGTTCGCCGGCGGAAGCTGGCATCTCGGTGGCTGCCATCAAACACTTCGCCAGCAAGCTGCCCATCCTGGGGGTCTGCCTGGGGCACCAGGCGGTGGGCGCGGCTTTTGGCGGAAAAATCATTCGCGCGCAGCAGTTGATGCACGGCAAAACCAGTGTGATCAGTACCACGCAGGAAGGCGTGTTTGCAGACCTGCCGAAGCAGTTCACGGTCAACCGCTACCATTCGCTGGCCATCGAGCGCGCCACGTGTCCCGAGGCGCTGGCAGTGACCGCCTGGACCGACGACGGCGAAATCATGGGGGTGCGCCACAGGGAGCTGCCGATTCAGGGCGTGCAGTTCCACCCCGAGTCCATCCTCACCGAGCATGGCCACGCCATGCTGAGGAACTTTCTGGAGCAGGCGGCATGAAATTCGCTATTGATTTCATAGCTGTTGCTGCCCGCCGTTATTGGGAAAAAGACCAAAATGATTGTTGACCTGCGCAGCGACACCGTCACGCAGCCGACGGCCGCCATGCGCGCAGCCATGCAGGCAGCACCCTTGGGCGACGACGTTTTTGCCGACGACCCCAGCGTCAACGTGCTGCAGGACAAAATCGCCGGCCTGCTCGGCTTCGAAGCTGCCCTGTTTGTGCCCACCGGCACCCAAAGCAACCTGTGCGCCATTCTTAGCCACTGCCAGCGCGGCGACGAATACATCGTGGGGCAGATGGCGCACTGCTACCGTTGGGAAGGCGGCGGCGCCGCGGTGTTCGGCAGCGTGCAGCCGCAGCCTTTGAACCACCAGCCCGACGGCACCCTGGCTCTTGCGGACATCGAGGCCGCCATCAAACCCGATGACGCGCATTTCGCGCGTACCCGGCTGCTGGCTCTGGAGAACACGCTGGGCGGCAGGTTGCTGCCTTTTGATTATGTGCAACAGGCCACAACGCTTGCGAAGAGCCGGGGCCTGAACCGCCATCTTGACGGTGCGCGTCTTTTCAATGCGGCTGTTGCGCAGGCCGCGCAAACCGGAAGCAACCCGCTGGCTGAAGCGCGGCGCATCGCCCAGTGTTTTGACAGCGTCTCGGTGTGCTTCAGCAAGGGCCTGGGTGCCCCGGTGGGTTCCGCCTTGTGCGGCTCGCGCGAACTCATCGCCCGCGCGCATCGCATCCGCAAGATGGCGGGCGGCGGCATGCGCCAGGCCGGCATGCTGGCGGCCGCGGCGTCGCATGCGCTGGACCACCATGTGGGGCGGCTGGCTCAGGACCATGCGCTGGCCCAACATCTGGCCGATGGGCTGGCAGGTATTGAAGGCCTGCAGGTGGAGCCGCCGCAGACCAACATCGTGTTTGTGGATTTGACGGGTGCGGCCAGGGAACAGTCCGCTGCCTTGCTCAAGCATCTGGCGGGGCAGGGTGTCCAGGCCACCGGCCTTTACCGGCTGCGGTTTGTCACCCACCTGGACGTGGACACCGCCGGTGTGGACCATGCCGTGGCGGCCATTCGCCAATTTTTCAACGCAAGGAAGTAGCCATGCCTGATTTCCAACACTTGTTGCTTTTCATCGCGGCCGGCTGGCTGCTCAACCTGACGCCGGGCCCCGATGTGCTGTACATCGTGACCCATTCACTGCGCTCGGGCGCACGTGCCGGCATCATTGCCGGGCTGGGCATCACGGCCGGTTGCTTCGTCCACATCTTCGCGGCCGCGGTCGGCGTCAGCGCACTGCTGGCCACCTCGGCCATGGCCTTCACGGTGCTCAAATGGATGGGCGCGGCTTATCTGCTGTGGATAGGCATCAAGATCCTGTTTTCCAGGCGCCCGCAGGCGACCACCGACCTGATGGCCGCGGCCGCCAGCGAACCGCAGCGCCCGCTGAAGGCGGTGTTCATTGGCGGGTTCTGGACCAATGTGCTCAATCCCAAGGTGGCGATTTTCTTTTTGGCGTTTGTGCCGCAGTTCATCGCACCTGACGCCACCAGCCCGGCGCTGGCTTTTGCGATGCTGGGTGTGTTGTTCAATCTCAACGCCGTTCCTGTCAACACAGGCTGGGCACTGGTTGCTGCGTGGATGGCCAAGCGCGATGCGGTGCAGCGCGGCATGCACTGGCTGGACCGCGCCGCCGGCGTGATGTTCATCGGCTTTGGCATCAAGCTGGCCCTGACCGACCATCCGGCGAACTGACACAGACATTTTTTCGACCAGGAACAACAGAAGCGAGACGCGTCATGCCCCACACCCACAAAATCACCCCGCAGGAAGCCCTGCAACGCACCATCGAGCACCGCGAAATTTTCCATGACGAGATGCTGCACGTCATGCGGATGATCATGAGCGGCGAGATGTCCCCGGTCATGATGGCCGCGCTGATCACCGGCCTGCGTGTCAAGAAGGAAACCATTGGCGAGATCACTGCCGCTGCCCAGGTGATGCGCGAGTTCTCGACCAAGGTCCATGTGGCCGACAAGACGCACCTGGTGGACATCGTCGGTACCGGCGGCGACGGCTCGCACACCTTCAACATCTCGACCTGTTCGATGTTTGTGGCGGCTGCGGCTGGCGCCAAGGTCAGCAAACACGGTGGGCGCAGTGTCAGCAGCAAGTCCGGCAGCGCCGACGTGCTCGAAGCCCTGGGCATCAACATCAACCTGCAGCCCGATGCCATCGCCAAATGCATCGAAGAGGTTGGCGTTGGCTTCATGTTTGCACCGAATCACCACCCCGCCATGAAAAACGTGGCGCCGGTACGCCGGGAGTTGGGCGTGCGCACCATCTTCAACATCCTCGGGCCGCTCACGAACCCGGCCAGTGCGCCCAACATCCTGATGGGCGTGTTCCACCCTGACCTGGTTGGTATCCAGGTGCGTGCGCTGCAGCGCCTGGGCGCCGAACATGCGCTGGTGGTGTACGGCAAGGACGGCATGGACGAGGTCAGCCTCGGAGCCGCCACCGTGATCGGCGAGCTCAAGAATGGCGAGATAACCGAATACGAAATCCACCCCGAGGACTTCGGCGTGGCCATGGCCAGCAACCGCGCCCTGCGCGTCGAAACGCCCGAGCAGTCCATGAAGATGCTCAAGGGCGTGCTCGACAAGGAACCGGGCGCAGCGCGCGATATCGTTGTCCTGAATGCGGGCGCCGCGCTGTATGCGGCCAATGTGGCTGACTCCATGAAAGCCGGCATTGAGCTGGCCCGCAAGGCCATTGACTCCGGCGCCGCCAAAGGCAAACTCGAGCAGCTTGTTTCCACCACACAAAGACTCGGGGGTGCAGCATGAACGCCGCCGCGCCGGGCCGCCCCAAGCAAGGCACGGCCCCCTCGGGGGGCAGCGAAGTACATGAAATGACAAGCGTGGGGGCTCTATGTCCGATATCCTGAACAAGATCGTGGCCGTCAAGCGGCAGGAAGTAGCCGCGGCCATCAAGCGCAAACCGCTGGAAGCGATGCGCTTTGACGCCGAGTCGCGCGTGCTGACGCGTGATTTTGCCGGTGCCCTGCGCGCCAAAATTGCTGCCGGCAAACCGGCCGTGATTGCCGAAATCAAGAAGGCCAGCCCGTCAAAAGGTGTGTTGCGGGCCGATTTCATTCCGGCCGATATTGCACAAAGCTATGCTGAATATGGGGCAGCGTGTTTGTCGGTGCTCACTGACAAGGATTTTTTTCAAGGCAGCACCGACTACCTCAAGCAAGCCAGGGCGTCCTGCGGCCTGCCCGTGTTGCGCAAGGATTTCATCGTCGACCCCTACCAGGTCTACGAATCGCGCGTCATGGGGGCCGACTGCATCCTGTTGATTGCCGCGTGCCTGGATGACGCGCAGATGAAGGCACTGGAGGCTTTGGCCTTCTCGCTGGACATGGCGGTACTGGTGGAGGTGCATGACCGCGCCGAGCTGGACCGCGCGCTCAAGCTCAAAACCCCTTTGCTGGGTATCAATAATCGCAATTTGCAGACCTTTGAAGTCTCGTTGGACACCACCCTGACCTTGCTAAAAGACGTGCCGGCCGACCGGCTGCTGGTCACCGAGTCTGGCGTGTCAACGGCGGCCGACGTGGCGCGCCTGCGTGAGGCCCAGGTTCACGCTTTTCTGGTTGGAGAAGCCTTCATGCGGGCCGACGACCCGGGCGTGGCGCTTGCGGCATTTTTCCCCGATGCTACTGATTAGATAGCTGCTTGCGCCCATGCCAAAAGGACCGCAGGCCGATCTGGCCTTTGAAAATCTGCCGAAACCGGTGCCTGAGGACACCGGCCATGGCGCGCACCTGATCCGCTGGAATCCGGCGGACTGGCCGCTGGCGGCCGATTGGGCGTCCGAGATCGAGCACTTCCTGGCCAGCAGTACGGGCCGGCAGCTCGGTGCGTTTATCAAACAGCGGCTCGCCGCAGGCGCCGTTATTTATCCCCCTCAGCCATTCCGGGCGCTGGAACTGACGCCGCTGGCTGATGTGGAGGTCGTGATCCTGGGGCAGGACCCCTACCATGGCCCGGGCCAGGCGCAGGGTTTGGCTTTTTCCGTGCCCGATGGCGTCAAGCCGCCGCCTAGCCTGCGCAATATTTTCAAGGAACTGGCGCGCGACCCCCGTGTGCATCCCGAGACTCATCCCGGCGGATCCTTGGAGCGCTGGGCCAGCCAGGGGGTGCTGCTGCTCAATACCAGCCTGACGGTGGAAGAAGGTCAGGCCGCCAGCCACGCCCGGCAGGGTTGGGAGACCCTCACCGACCAGCTCATCAGTGCGGTCTCGGCGAAGTCCGAGCCGGTGGTGTTCATGCTTTGGGGTGCCCACGCCCAGGGCAAAAGGGCGCTGATCCAGTCGCGCCACTTGGTTCTGACGGCCAATCACCCTTCGCCCCTGTCGGCTTTGCGGCCCCCGCAACCCTTCATCGGCTGCGGCCATTTCAGTGCCGCCAATGACTTTCTTGAGAGCCATGGCCGACGCCCTGTCAGGTGGTAAGCAGTTGTCGTTGCAGATTGCCAGTCGTTAAATATCCATGGCATAATCTGAGGTTCGCCAAAGGAGAGGTGGCCGAGTGGTTAATGGCAGCAGACTGTAAATCTGCCCTCTAACGAGTACGCTGGTTCGAATCCAGCCCTCTCCACCAGCGATAAATTTGATTTTTACGGGCATGGCCTGGGTAGTTGGGATGCCGTGTTTCGGGGTTGTTTTATAGCGTAAGAGCGTAATAAAGGCGGCCGATGCGGGAGTAGTTCAATGGTAGAACCCTAGCCTTCCAAGCTAATGACGCGGGTTCGATTCCCGTCTCCCGCTCCATAAAAATAAGTGCTGGTTGTATTTGGTAGTCAGTTTTGAATTCGGCCCATTTGGCTCAGTGGCAGAGCACTCCCTTGGTAAGGGAGAGGTCCCGGGTCCGATTCCCGGAATGGGCACCATTTCAGTGATGCAGATCGGCTTCTCCGTCGATTTGCCTGGTGTGGTGGCGGTGGTGTGACAAATTTCGTAAGTAAATCCTTAAGGTATTTGGAGTCGAAAAAATGGCAAAAGGCAAATTTGAGCGGACCAAACCGCACGTCAACGTCGGCACGATCGGGCACGTTGACCATGGCAAGACCACGCTGACAGCAGCGATCACGACCGTGCTCGCAGCCAAATTCGGCGGCGAAGCCAAAGGCTACGACCAAATTGACGCGGCCCCCGAAGAAAAGGCCCGCGGCATCACCATCAACACCGCCCATGTGGAATACGAAACGGCCAACCGCCACTACGCCCACGTCGATTGCCCCGGCCACGCCGACTATGTGAAAAACATGATCACCGGCGCCGCCCAGATGGACGGCGCGATCCTGGTGTGTTCGGCCGCTGACGGCCCCATGCCCCAGACCCGCGAGCACATCCTGCTGGCCCGCCAGGTCGGCGTGCCTTACATCATCGTGTTCCTGAACAAGTGCGACATGGTCGACGACGCCGAGCTGCTCGAACTCGTTGAAATGGAAGTGCGCGAGCTCCTCGACAAATACGACTTCCCCGGCGACAAGACCCCCATCATCCACGGCAGCGCCAAGCTCGCCATGGAAGGCGACAAGGGCCCCCTCGGCGAAGAAGCCATCATGAAGCTGGCCGACGCCCTGGACACCTACATCCCCCTGCCCGAGCGCGCCATTGACGGTGCTTTCCTGATGCCCGTCGAAGACGTCTTCTCCATCTCCGGCCGCGGCACCGTCGTGACCGGCCGTGTCGAGCGCGGTGTGGTCAAGGTCGGCGAGGAAATCGAGATTGTCGGTATCGCTGACACCCAAAAAACCATCTGCACCGGCGTGGAAATGTTCCGCAAGCTGCTCGACCAGGGCCAGGCCGGCGACAACGTCGGTATCTTGCTGCGCGGCACCAAGCGTGAAGACGTCCAGCGTGGTCAAGTCCTGTGCAAGCCCGGCTCCATCAAGCCGCACACCCATTTCACCGGCGAGATCTACGTTCTGTCCAAGGACGAGGGCGGGCGCCACACACCTTTCTTCAACAACTACCGTCCCCAGTTCTACTTCCGCACGACGGACGTGACCGGTGCGATCGAGTTGCCAGAAGGCAAGGAAATGGTCATGCCAGGCGACAACGTGTCGATCACTGTCAAGCTGATCAACCCGATCGCCATGGAAGAAGGCCTGCGTTTTGCCATCCGCGAAGGCGGCAAGACCGTCGGCGCCGGTGTCGTGGCCAAGATCATTGCGTAAGCATTGACATTTTCGCGAGGGTTTGACGGAGGGGTATAGCTCAATTGGCAGAGCGTCGGTCTCCAAAACCGAAGGTTGTAGGTTCGATTCCTACTGCCCCTGCCACCCGGCCTTGACAGGTGTTGATGTCGCAGGTGGTTAGTAGAAAAGACAGTAAAGCGAAGCCCGCCGGGAGTCCAGGACCCCAGGTGGGCTTAAGCGTCTGGTAAGACGCATGAAGATTGAACAGGAATCAGGCACTCATGGCCACTTCTCAAGTCGAAACCGTCAGCACCACTGCTGACAAGGCCAAGCTGGCCCTTGCCGTGGCTTTGGTCGTAGGCTCTCTGGTGGGCTTCTATCTGCTGGGCAAGCAAGGTCAGGTCGCTCAGTGGGGTGGGCTGATTGTGGGGCTGGTGGCAGCTGTGGTTGTGTTTATGACCTCCGAGCCCGGCAAGCAGTTTGTCGCTTTTGGACGTGATTCCTGGCGCGAAGTCAAAAAAGTGGTGTGGCCAGCCCGCAAGGAGGCCATGCAGATGACGGCTTATGTTTTTGCCTTTGTGGTGATCATGGCCCTCTTTTTGTGGCTCACCGATAAAACACTTGAATGGGTGTTTTACGACCTGATTTTGGGGTGGAAGAAATAATGAGCGATATGAACGGTGACGTGGTCAGCGAAGTGGCGGCTGGCGCATCCCTGCATCCGGCTCCTGGTATGCAGTGGTATGTGGTGCATGCCTATTCGGGCATGGAGAAAGCCGTTGAACGCAATATTGTCGAGCGCATCAACCGTGCCGGCATGCAGGCCAAATTCGGCCGCTTCCTGGTGCCTACCGAAGAAGTGGTTGAGATCAAGAACGGCCAGAAAAAAACGACCGAGCGCCGTTTCTTTCCCGGTTATGTGCTGGTCGAAATGGTCATGGATGATGAAACCTGGCATCTGGTGAAGCACACCAACAAGGTCACCGGTTTTGTCGGTGGCGCCAAAAACCGTCCTGCACCGATCTCCGAGGAAGACGTGCAGAAGATTGTTGACCAGATGCAGGTTGGCACCGAAAAACCGCGCCACAAGGTGGAATTCGAAACCGGCGAATACGTCCGGGTGAAGGATGGTCCGTTCACCGACTTCAACGGCACGGTCGAAGAAGTCAATTACGACAAGAACAAGGTGCGGGTGTCCGTCACGATTTTCGGCCGCGCAACGCCTGTCGAGCTGGAATTCAGCCAGATCGAAAAGACCTAAGTTTTTTGGTTGGCAGTTAAATTTTTGCGCCTTGCAACTCGGCGCGAAGGGTTCTTCGGAATCATGATTGAGTTGTGTAACCCCCGGGGAGCCCGGGCCTGCTTTTTAGCGGTGCCCAGGCGTTATGACCCGCAAGGAGAAAAGTATGGCGAAAAAAATCGTCGGCTTCATCAAGCTGCAAGTGCCAGCTGGTAAGGCCAACCCGTCCCCCCCGATTGGCCCGGCTCTGGGTCAGCGCGGCCTGAACATCATGGAGTTCTGCAAGGCATTCAATGCCCAGACCCAGGGTGTTGAGCCCGGTCTGCCTTTGCCAGTGGTGATCACGGCATTTGCCGACAAGAGCTTTACTTTTGTCATCAAGACACCTCCTGCAGGCGTCCTGATCAAGAAGGCCATCAAGCTCGACAAGGGTTCTGCTACACCGCACACGGTGAAGGTTGGCAAGATCTCCCGCGCACAGCTGGAAGAAATCGCCAAGACCAAAATGAAAGACATGACGGCTGCCGACCTCGACGCTGCAGTTCGTACGATTGCTGGTACGGCTCGCTCCATGGGCGTGTCGGTGGAGGGTGTTGTATGAGCAAGCTGACCAAACGTCAAAAAACTGTTGGCGACAAGATCGACAGCAACAAACTGTATCCGGTGGTTGATGCCCTGGGTCTGGTCAAGCAATTCGCTGTCGCCAAATTCGATGAATCCATCGACGTGGCCGTGCAGCTTGGTGTGGATGCCAAGAAATCCGACCAGGTCGTTCGCGGCGCTGTCGTGCTGCCCAACGGCACCGGCAAGACCAAGCGGGTTGCCGTGTTTGCGCAAGGCGCCAAAGCTGAGGAAGCCAAGGCCGCCGGTGCTGACATCGTCGGCATGGATGACCTGGCTGCTGACATCAAGGCCGGCAAGATGGACTTCGACGTTGTGATTGCATCGCCGGACGCCATGCGTGTCGTGGGTACCCTGGGCCAGATTCTCGGCCCACGTGGCTTGATGCCCAACCCGAAAGTCGGCACGGTGACGCCTGATGTGGCCACGGCGGTGAAAAACGCCAAAGCCGGCCAGGTCCAGTTCCGCGTCGACAAGGCCGGCATTGTGCACGGCACCATCGGCCGCCGTTCGTTTGATACCGACAAGCTGCAGGGCAATCTGGCGGCGCTGATCGATGCGTTGACCAAGGCCAAGCCTGCTTCGAGCAAAGGCGTGTATTTGAAGAAAGTCGCGGTTTCATCGACGATGGGTGTGGGCGTTCGCGTCGACACGCAAACCATCGCAGCGTAATCGCAGAAATTTGGATGGCCCCGCAAGGGCTGTTCAAAGTGGTGGGCTGCCGGAGTTCAGGCCTCGGCAGGCCATCCAGGACCGTTGGTGTGGCAGATGGAAATCTGCCACTTAATCGTCGAAAGACAGCCAACGCAGATGGCGGTCCCGCTGCTTGAATGGTTTTGAAAAGAATCTGAAAACAGTTGGTCGCTGAATATAGGCGTGTTGATGGGATGGTGCGAAAGCGGCATCCGAAAGACACTTATTAAGGAGTAGACCTTGAGTCTCAACCGCAGTGAGAAACAAGCCGTCATTGATGAAGTGACCGGCCTCGCCGCTAAAGCTCAAACGCTCGTGATGGCGGAATACCGTGGTATCACGGTCGCTGACATGACCAAGCTTCGCAGCCAAGCCCGCGACAAAGGCGTGAACCTGAGCGTGTTGAAAAACACCCTGGCTCGCCGCGCCGTGGCAGGCAGCGCGTTTGATGTCCTGTCCGACCAGATGACCGGTCCGCTGATCTATGGCTTTTCCACCGATGCTGTTGCCGCCGCCAAGGTGGTTGCCGACTTCGCAAAAACCAACGAAAAATTGGTGATTCGCGCAGGCGCAATGGCAGGAAAAGTCCTGGACGTGAACGGCGTGAAACAGCTCGCGAACATCCCTTCGAAAGAAGTGCTGCTCGCCCAGCTGTGTGGCTTGCTGATGTCGCCAATTTCGCGTACGGCACGAGTGCTGGCCGCGCTGGCGGAGAAAAAAGGCGCCGGCAACGACGTGGTCGTAGCCGCAGAGCCCGCAGCAGAAGCTGCAGCGGCATAACCTGTACCAACTTTTTTAGGAAATCAAAATGGCATTCGATAAAGACGCATTTTTGACCGCGCTCGACAGCATGACGGTCCTCGAACTCAACGACCTGGTGAAAGCCATCGAAGAGAAATTTGGCGTGAGCGCTGCAGCCATGTCTGCTCCTGCTGCCGGCGGCGGCGCTGCTGCTGCAGTCGCAGAAGAGAAGACTGACTTCAACGTCGTTCTGCTCGAAGCCGGCGCCCAGAAGGTTCAGGTCATCAAGGCCGTTCGCGAAATCACCGGCCTGGGCTTGAAAGAAGCCAAGGACCTGGTCGATGGTGCTCCGAAGAACGTCAAGGAAGGCCTGCCAAAAGCCGACGCAGAAGCCGCCAAGAAAAAGCTCGAAGAAGCCGGCGCGAAAGTCGAACTCAAGTAATCCTTGTGTTTCGCGAAGGCTGGAAGACCGGGTTCGGCTTCCAGCCTTTCGTGCTTTCAAGGAGTGCTGTTCAAACGCCGCGCAAGCGCGTTTTTTCGGCCTCCCTGGAATCACCGGCAAGCAGATTTGCGAAAAATCTGCTTGCCAGTGTTTCCTGACCCCGACTGCAGGAAGCGCCTTGGTTCGGGCAACGTGCAATGCGTTGCCGTCCGCCATGGTTGGTAGTGGCCAACCACCAAGTCTGTTTGAGTACGTGGTGTATTCATTCAAGACAGTCGCCAGAGCTTAACAAACCAGTTGTTGTACTTGTTTGTGTCCCATCAAAGCGGAGAACTCATGGCCTATTCCTATACCGAACGCAAGCGAATTCGCAAAAGTTTCGGCAGCCGCGAAAGTGTGCTGAACGTCCCTTATTTGCTGCAGATGCAGAAGGACGCCTATACGGCGTTCCTGCAGGCAGACCGCGCACCCCAAAAGCGCGAAATCGAAGGCTTGCAAGCTGCCTTCGACAATGCTTTCCCTATCGTCTCGCACAACGGCTTTGTCGAGATGAAGTTTCTCGAGTACAACCTGGCCAAGCCCGCATTCGATGTGCGAGAGTGCCAAACCCGCGGCTTGACCTTTGCCTCGGCCGTGCGCGCCAAAGTCCAGCTGATCATCTATGACCGCGAGTCCTCGACATCGCAGTCCAAGGTCGTCAAGGAAGTGAAAGAGCAGGAAGTCTATATGGGCGAAGTACCGCTCATGACCGACAAGGGCTCTTTCGTCATCAACGGGACCGAGCGCGTGATCGTGTCCCAGCTGCACCGCTCACCGGGCGTGTTCTTCGAGCATGACAAGGGCAAAACCCACAGCTCGGGCAAACTGCTGTTCTCGGCCCGCATCATTCCTTATCGCGGTTCCTGGTTGGACTTCGAATTCGACCCCAAGGACATCCTGTATTTCCGCGTCGACCGCCGCCGCAAGATGCCGGTCACCATCCTGCTCAAGGCCATTGGCCTGAACCCGGAGTCCATCCTGGCGAACTTCTTTGTGTTCGACAATTTCCGCCTGATGGACAGTGGCGCGCAAATGGAATTCGTCGCCGAGCGCATGCGCGGCGAAGTGGCCCGTTTCGACATCACCGACAAGAGCGGCAAGGTCGTTGTCGCCAAGGACAAGCGCATCACCGTGCGCCACACGCGCGAACTGGAACAAAGCGGAACATCCACCATCAGCGTCCCCGAAGACTTCCTGATCGGCCGCGTGGTCGCCAAGAACATCGTCGATGCCGAGACCGGCGAAATCATTGCCAAGGCCAACGACGAGCTGACCGAAGCGTTGCTGAAAAAGCTTCGCGTGGCCGGCGTGCAGGACCTGCAGGTGCTGTACACCAACGAACTCGACCAAGGCGCGTACATTTCGCAGACCCTGCGTTCCGACGAAACCGCGGACGAGTTTGCTGCGCGTGTCGCGATCTACCGCATGATGCGTCCCGGCGAGCCGCCAACGGAAGATGCCGTCCAGGCCCTGTTCCAGCGCCTGTTCTACAATCCGGACACCTACGATCTGTCCAAGGTCGGCCGCATGAAGTTCAACGCCCGGGTGGGCCGCGACACTTCCATCGGTCCCATGGTCATGACCAACGAGGACATCCTTGCAGTCGTCAAGATCCTGGTGGACCTGCGCAACGGCAATGGCCAGGTTGACGATATCGACCACCTCGGCAATCGCCGCGTACGTTGTGTCGGCGAGCTGGCCGAGAACCAGTACCGCACCGGTCTGGCGCGTATTGAAAAGGCTGTGAAAGAACGTCTGGGCCAGGCCGAACAAGAGCCGCTAATGCCGCACGACCTGATCAACAGCAAGCCGATTTCTGCCGCCCTGAAGGAATTCTTTGGTGCGTCTCAGCTGTCCCAGTTCATGGACCAGACCAATCCGCTGGCCGAGATCACCCACAAGCGCCGTGTATCGGCCCTTGGCCCCGGTGGTTTGACCCGCGAACGTGCCGGTTTTGAAGTGCGCGACGTGCACGTGACCCATTACGGCCGCGTGTGCCCGATTGAAACGCCTGAAGGCCCGAACATCGGCCTGATCAATTCACTGGCGCTGTATGCGCGTTTGAACGAGTACGGTTTCATCGAGACGCCGTATCGCCGCGTGATTGACGGCAAGCTCACTGACCAGATCGACTACCTGTCTGCCATCGAAGAAGGCAAATACGTGATCGCCCAGGCCAACGCGCTGCTTGACGACGCGGGCAAGCTGACGGGTGACCTCGTGTCGGCCCGTGAAAACGGCGAGTCGGTGCTGGTCGGCGCAGAGCGTATCCAGTACATGGACGTGTCTCCCGCACAGATCGTGTCGGTCGCGGCCTCGCTGGTTCCGTTCCTGGAACACGACGATGCCAACCGCGCATTGATGGGTGCCAACATGTCGCGTCAGGCCGTTCCGGTCCTGCGGCCTGAAAAGCCGCTGGTCGGCACGGGCATCGAACGCGTGGCCGCCATTGACTCCGGTACAGTCGTGACCGCGAACCGCGGCGGTGTGGTGGACTATGTGGATGCCACCCGCATCGTGGTGCGTGTGAATGACGCGGAAGCCCTGGCCGGTGAAGTGGGTGTGGACATCTACAACCTGATCAAGTACCAGCGTTCCAACCAGAACACCAACATCCACCAGCGCCCGATCGTCAAGATTGGCGACAAGCTGGCCAAGGGTGACGTGATTGCCGACGGTGCATCGACCGATCTCGGCGAGATCGCCATCGGCCAGAACATGCTGATCGCCTTCATGCCCTGGAACGGCTACAACTTCGAGGATTCGATCCTGATTTCCGAGCGCATCGTCGCCGAAGACCGCTACACCTCGATTCACATCGAAGAGCTCGTGGTCATGGCGCGCGACACCAAGCTCGGCGCGGAAGAGATCACGCGCGACATTCCGAACCTGTCCGAGCAGCAGCTCAACCGTCTTGACGAATCCGGCATCATTTATGTCGGCGCTGAAGTCCAGCCGGGCGACACGCTGGTAGGCAAGGTCACGCCCAAAGGCGAGACCACGCTGACACCGGAAGAAAAGCTGTTGCGCGCCATCTTCGGCGAAAAAGCCAGCGACGTGAAAGACACTTCGCTGCGCGTGAGCCAGGGTTCGCAGGGCACGGTCATCGACGTGCAGGTCTTCACCCGTGAAGGCATCGTGCGCGACAAGCGTGCCCAGCAGATCATCGACGACGAACTCAAGCGCTTCCGCCTGGACCTCAACGACCAGCTGCGCATTGTGGAAGCCGATGCGTTCGACCGTATCGAAAAGCTGCTCAATGGCAAGGTTGCCAATGGCGGCCCGAAAAAGCTGGCCAAAGGCAGCAAGATCGACAAGGCCTATCTGGCTGACGTCGAGAAGTACCACTGGTTTGACATCCGTCCTGCAGATGACGAAGTCGCTTCGCAGCTCGAGAGCATCAAGAACTCGATGGAGCAGACGCGCCACAGCTTTGACCTGGCCTTCGAAGAAAAGCGCAAGAAGCTGACGCAGGGCGACGAACTGCCAGCCGGTGTGCTCAAGATGGTCAAGGTTTACCTGGCCGTCAAACGCCGCCTGCAGCCTGGCGACAAGATGGCCGGCCGCCATGGCAACAAGGGTGTGGTCTCCAAGATTGTTCCGGTCGAAGACATGCCTTACATGGCAGATGGCACACCGTGCGACATCGTGCTCAATCCGCTGGGCGTGCCTTCGCGGATGAACGTGGGCCAGGTGCTTGAGGTTCACCTCGGCTGGGCCGCCAAAGGCCTGGGCCAGCGCATTGGCGACATGCTGCAGGCTGAAGCCAAAGTGGCTGACCTGCGTAAGTTCATGGACACGCTGTACAACAAGTCCGGCCGCGCGGAGGATCTCTCCAAGCTGTCGGATGGCGACATCCTGCAGATGGCCGGCAACCTGACAGGCGGCGTGCCGTTTGCCACGCCGGTGTTTGACGGCGCGTCTGAAGCGGAAATCATGGGCATGCTGCAACTGGCTTACCCTGACGACATCGCCAAGGACAAGGGGCTGACGGCCACGCGCACCCAGGCGCAGCTGTACGACGGCCGCAATGGCGACGCATTCGAGCGCACCACCACCGTCGGCTACATGCACTTCCTGAAACTTCACCATTTGGTGGACGACAAGATGCACGCACGTTCGACCGGCCCCTACTCGCTGGTCACGCAGCAGCCGCTGGGCGGCAAGGCGCAATTCGGTGGACAGCGTTTCGGCGAGATGGAGGTCTGGGCGCTGGAAGCGTACGGCGCCGCCTACACGCTGCAGGAAATGCTCACCGTCAAGTCCGACGACGTGCAGGGCCGTACCAAGGTGTACGAAAGCATTGTCAAGGGTGAGCACGCGATCACTGCCGGCATGCCGGAGTCGTTCAACGTGCTGGTGAAAGAGATTCGTTCGCTCGGTATCGACATCGAGCTGGAACGCAGCTAATCAACAGGAAAGAAAAGGATTTAACTCATGAAATCATTACTCGACCTGTTCAAGCAATTCACGCCGGATGAGCATTTCGATGCCATCAAAATCGGCATGGCTTCGCCCGAAAAGATCCGCTCGTGGTCTTTCGGCGAAGTGAAGAAGCCTGAAACCATCAACTACCGTACCTTCAAGCCAGAGCGCGACGGCCTTTTTTGCGCCAAGATCTTTGGCCCTATCAAGGATTACGAATGCCTGTGCGGCAAGTACAAGCGTCTCAAGCACCGCGGTGTCATCTGCGAGAAGTGCGGCGTTGAAGTCACGCAGACCAAGGTTCGCCGCGAGCGCATGGGTCACATCGACCTGGCCGCACCGTGCGCGCACATCTGGTTCCTGAAGTCGCTGCCGTCGCGTCTGGGCCTGGTGCTCGACATGACGCTGCGCGACATCGAACGCGTGTTGTACTTCGAAGCTTATGTGGTGACTGATCCCGGCATGACCCCGCTGAAGAAATTCAGCATCATGTCGGAAGACGACTACGACGCCAAGCGCAAGGAATACGGTGACGAGTACACCGCAAAGATGGGCGCCGAAGGCATCAAGGACCTGCTCGAAGGGCTGGACCTCGACGTCGAGATCGACAAGCTGCGCAACGACCTGACCGGCTCCGAAATCAAGATCAAGAAAAACGCCAAGCGTTTGAAATTGATGGAAGCGTTCAAAAAGTCCGGCATCAAGCCGGGCTGGATGGTGCTGGACGTTCTGCCGGTGCTGCCGCCGGACCTGCGTCCGCTGGTGCCGCTGGACGGTGGCCGCTTTGCGACCTCCGATCTGAACGACCTGTATCGCCGCGTGATCAACCGCAACAGCCGCCTGCGCCGTTTGCTGGAATTGAAAGCGCCGGAAATCATTGCCCGCAATGAAAAGCGCATGCTGCAGGAAGCGGTGGACTCGCTGCTCGATAACGGTCGCCGTGGCAAGGCCATGACGGGCGCCAACAAGCGCGCACTGAAGTCGCTGGCCGACATGATCAAGGGCAAGTCAGGCCGTTTCCGCCAGAATTTGCTGGGCAAACGCGTCGACTATTCCGGCCGTTCTGTCATTACCGTGGGCCCGACGCTCAAACTGCACCAGTGCGGCTTGCCCAAACTGATGGCGCTTGAGCTGTTCAAGCCTTTCATCTTCTCGCGCCTCGAAGCCATGGGCATCGCGACGACGATCAAGGCTGCCAAGAAGGAGGTCGAATCCGGCACGCCGGTGGTGTGGGACATCCTGGAAGAGGTCATCAAAGAGCATCCCGTGATGCTCAACCGTGCACCCACCTTGCACCGCCTGGGCATCCAGGCCTTCGAGCCCATCTTGATCGAAGGCAAGGCCATCCAGCTGCACCCGCTCGTCTGCTCGGCTTTCAACGCCGACTTCGACGGTGACCAGATGGCTGTCCACGTGCCGCTGTCGGTGGAAGCGCAGATGGAAGCCCGCACCCTGATGCTGGCTTCGAACAACATCCTGTTCCCGGCCAACGGCGAGCCGTCGATTGTTCCGTCGCAAGACGTGGTGCTGGGCCTGTACTACACGACCCGTGAACGCACCAACGGCAAGGGCGAAGGCCTGGTGTTTTCCGACACCGGTGAAGTACGCCGCGCCTTTGACGCGGGTGAGCTCGACCTGAACGCGCGCATCAGCGTGCGCCTGACCGAGTACACCAAGAACAAGGAAACCGGCGAGTTCGTGCCATCGACCAAGTTGTGGGAAACCACCGGCGGCCGTGCACTGCTGTCGGAAATCCTGCCCAAGGGTCTGCCTTTCTCGAACCTGAACAAGGCGCTGAAGAAGAAAGAGATCTCCAAGCTCATCAACGTGTCTTTCCGCAAGTGCGGGTTGAAAGAGACCGTGGTGTTTGCCGACAAGCTGCTGCAGTCGGGCTTCCGCCTGGCGACCAAGGCCGGTATTTCGATCTGCATCGACGACATGCTGATCCCCAAGGAAAAGCCGAGCATCATTGCGCGCGCCCAGAAGGAAGTCAAAGAGATCGAGCAGCAGTATGTCTCGGGTCTGGTGACCTCCGGTGAGCGTTACAACAAGGTGGTGGACATCTGGGGCAAGTCCGGCGACGAAGTGTCCAAGGTGATGATGGCCCAGCTCTCGAAAGAGAAAGTCATCGACCGTCACGGCAAGGAAGTCGAGCAGGAGTCCTTCAACTCCATCTACATGATGGCCGACTCCGGTGCCCGCGGTTCCGCAGCGCAGATTCGCCAGGTCGCCGGCATGCGCGGTTTGATGGCCAAGCCCGACGGCTCGATCATCGAAACGCCGATCACCGCCAACTTCCGCGAAGGCCTGAACGTGCTGGAGTACTTCATCTCCACCCACGGTGCCCGAAAAGGCCTGGCTGACACTGCGCTGAAAACCGCCAACTCCGGTTACCTGACACGCCGCCTGTGCGACGTGGTCCAGGATCTGGTGGTGACGCAGGACGACTGCGGCACGCAGGATGGCTCGCTGATGCGCGCCATTGTTGAAGGCGGTGAAGTCATCGAATCCCTGCGCGACCGTATCCTCGGCCGCACCACGGTGGAAGATGTGCTGCACCCCGAAAACCGTGCGGTGCTGGCGAAAGCCGGCGTCATGCTGGATGAAGACCTGATCGAAGAACTCGAAGCAGCCGGTGTTGACGAGGTCAAAGTGCGTACGGCGCTGACCTGTGAAACCCGCTTCGGCCTGTGCGCCAAATGCTACGGCCGTGACCTGGGTCGCGGCGGCCTCATCAACATCGGTGAAGCAGTCGGTATCATCGCTGCCCAGTCGATCGGTGAGCCAGGTACGCAGCTGACCATGCGTACCTTCCACATCGGTGGCGCAGCGTCGCGTGCGGCGATTGCCTCCAGCGTGGAAGCCAAGTCCAATGGTGTGATCGGGTTCAATGCGCCGATGCGTTATGTGACCAACACCAAGGGCGAGCTGGTTGTGATTGCCCGTTCCGGCGAAATCGTCATTCATGACGAGCATGGCCGTGAGCGCGAACGCCACAAGGTGCCTTATGGCGCCATCCTGTCGGTCAAGGCTGACCAGCAGATCAAGGCTGGCGCGATTCTGGCCAACTGGGATCCGCTGACACGTCCCATCATCACGGAGTTCGCCGGCAAGGTGGCTTTCGAGAATGTGGAAGAAGGCGTGACGGTGGCCAAACAGCTCGACGAAGTGACCGGTCTGTCCACCCTGGTGGTGATTGATCCGAAACGCCGCGGCGCGACCAAGGTGATCCGTCCCCAGGTCAAGCTGATTGATGCCTCGGGCAATGAAGTCAAGATCCCCGGCACTGATCACTCGGTGACGATCGGCTTCCAGGTCGGTGCGCTGGTTCAGGTGCGTGACGGCCAGGATGTGGGCCCCGGCGAGGTGCTGGCGCGTATTCCGGTCGAAGGCCAGAAAACGCGGGACATCACCGGCGGTTTGCCGCGTGTGGCCGAGCTCTTCGAAGCCCGTACGCCGAAAGACAAGGGCACGCTGGCAGAGATGACCGGTACTGTGTCGTTTGGTAAAGAGACCAAAGGCAAGGTTCGTCTGCAGATCACCGACCCTGAAGGCAAGGTCTGGGAAGACCTCGTGCCCAAAGAGAAGAACATCCTGGTGCACGAAGGCCAGGTCGTGAACAAGGGCGAGTCGATCGTGGACGGCCCGGCCGATCCACAGGACATCCTGCGTTTGCTGGGTATGGAAGAGCTGGCCCGCTACATCGTCGACGAAGTGCAGGACGTTTACCGCCTGCAGGGCGTGAAGATCAACGACAAGCACATTGAAGTGATTGTTCGCCAGATGCTGCGCCGTGTGGTTGTCGAAAGCGTGGGTGATTCCAGCTATATCGCCGGCGAGCAGGTCGAGCGCTCCGCCATGCTGGATGCCAACGACGCCCTGCGCGCCGAAGGCAAGATTCCGGCAACCTTCAGCAACCTGCTGCTCGGTATCACCAAGGCCTCGCTGTCGACCGATTCGTTCATTTCCGCGGCTTCCTTCCAGGAAACCACCCGTGTGCTCACCGAGGCTGCCATCATGGGCAAGCGCGACGAGCTGCGCGGTTTGAAAGAGAACGTGATCGTCGGCCGCCTGATTCCGGCAGGTACCGGCATGGCCTACCACGAGGCACGCAAGGCCAAGGATCAGATGGACGACGCCGAGCGCCGCGCCATCGCCGAAGCCGAAGCGGCCGAACTCGAAGCCATGCCCGAGCAGAGCAGCGAAGGTGCTGCCAGCGAATAAGCGCTGCTTTTTGACGCTATAAAAAGCGAAGCGCCTCGTGCCCTGTAGACAAGGGCCCGAGGCGCTTTTTATTGTGCATTCAGAGCTGCGACGGCTGCCCGGCGCGCCAGGCGGCTGAAAAGCTGTACGGGTGCTGGCTTGTCGGCTAAAGTCGCGGTGCCAGTTTTGTTGTCCGCTGCGAAAGGAAAACGCTTCATGTCCACCCAGTCTCTGGTTCTCGTCGCTGTATTTGCCTTGCTGCTGTTCTGGGCCGTCGGCGCCTATAACCGCCTGGTGCGGCTGAAGAACACCATTGCCAATGCCTTTGGCCAGATCGACGTGCAGCTCAAGCGCCGTTATGACCTGATTCCCAACCTGGTCGAGGCTGCCAAAAAGTACCTGCTGCATGAACGCGAAACACTGGAAGCGGTGATTGCTGCCCGTAACCAGGCGCGCTCGGCCAGCGACGCAGTACGCAGCCGTCCGACCCATGCACCGGAAGTGCTGGCGCTGGCTGCGGCCGAGCAGGCGCTGAGCGGCAGCCTCGGCAGGCTGTTTGCCCTTGCCGAAGCCTACCCGGAGCTCAAGGCGGACAACACCATCCGCGAACTCGGCGAGGAACTGACCAGCACCGAAAACAAGGTGGCTTTTGCGCGCCAGGCCTACAACGATGCGGTGCTCGACTACAACAACGCGCAAGCGCAGTTTCCGGCGCTGCTGATCGCCCGCCTGTTTGGCTTTGCCGCCTCGGCGATGTTGCGGGCCACCGAGACGCCTGTTGAACGCGAGGCGGTACGCATCCAGATGTGAATATGGCTCCCACGCTTGTCGCTTCGCGTACCGCGCTGCCTTCCGAGAGGGTTAATTTTTCCAGGGGCGGTCCGTCGAAAAATTGTGGTCTTGCGCGTTGTGTAAACAGGCCCTAGCCCATATCAACATGCGTTTTTTTGAACAACAGGAACAGGCCCGCGCCGAAACCCGGCAGTTGCTGCTGCTGTTTGCCCTCACAGTCGCCGCGCTGGTGCTGGCAGTCAACGCCGCACTGGGCCTGACTTGGTACCTGCTCACGCCCGGGTTCAGCGGCTATCCTGCGTATTTTTTCAGTGTCAACACGGCCGTGGCCCTGCTTTTTATCCTGGGTGGCTGGTGGCTGGAAACCTCCAGCCTGCACGGTGGGGGAGAAAAGCTGGCGCGTCGCGTAGGTGCGCGGGAGGCCTGGCCGTCAAGCCGGCTCGATGAGCAGAAGCTTTGCAACATCGCCAGTGAGCTGGCCATTGCTGCCAGCATGCATGTGCCCCAGGTCATGGTGCTGGACCGGGTGGGGAGCATCAATGCTTTTGCCGCCGGTTGGGATGAAGAAGACGCGGTAATTGCCGTGACGCGCGGCGCGCTCGACGGCCTGGCCCGTGACGAGCTGCAAGGCCTGGTGGCTCATGAACTGAGTCACATCCGGGAAGGCGACACCCGGCTCAACATGCGCCTGGCCGGCATGGTGTTTGGGCTGGAGCTGATCTTCAATCTGGGGGTGGGCATGTGCGAGCGCGATGAGAATGACCGCCGCTCGGTGCTGGTGCTGCCGGGGCTGGCCATCATGGCAACCGGTTTTCTCGGCTGGCTGGCGGGGCGCGCGCTCAAAGCCGCGGTGTCGCGCCAGCGTGAGTTTTTGGCCGATGCGCGTGCGGTGCAATTCACGCGCAGCAAGGACGGCCTGGGTGGTGTGCTGCGCAAGGTGGCCAGAGAGCAGGGCTCAGGCGCCACGGTCAGCTTTCATCCGGCGGTGCAGCACATGTTGCTGGTCGGCCAGGCCAAAGCGCATTGGCTGGATTCCCATCCGCCGCTGGCTGAGCGCATACGCCGGATTTACGGCCGTTCCATGCCGCTGCTGGCCCAGGACGACATGGCCCCGACCCGGCCCGGGGCCCTGTTCTGAACTTTCGGCGCGCATAAGCACATCACAAAAGGTTCGATTGATGGTGCAGCGCAGGGAGTGCTTTGTACTGGATACTCCCTATGTCCCGCCCGACCCGGCGCGTTAAATTGGCCTGCTGTAGAAACTGCGAGGAGAAGCTGTGAAGATTGCCCTACCCACTCTGGCACTGGCGTTCTGTACGCTTGCTGCGCCTTCCCTGAGCCATGCCCAAAATGCACCGGCACAGGCGCTGTATGTGCGCAGCCTCGCCGCCACCTGCGCCAACTGCCATGGCACCGACGGCAAGGCCGCGCCGGGCTCCAGCGTGGCGTCCATTGCAGGCATGGAGAAGAGCTACATCGCGGCCCAGCTCAAGGCTTTCAAGGCCGGCACGCGACCAGCCACCGTCATGCACCAGATCAGCAAGGGTTTCAGCGACGCGCAGATTGAAGTCCTTGCGGGCTATTTTGCTGCGCAAAAGAAATAAGAAAGAGGAGAAGAAATCATGCAACGACGTTCCTTTCTCCAGTCTTCTGCCGCACTGAGCCTGCTCGGCCTGGGCGCATGCGCCACCACTGCTGTTCCGGCCAAGGCCAAGGTGGTCGTGATTGGTGGTGGTTATGGTGGTGCTACCGCTGCTAAATATGTGCGCCTGCTGTCGGACCACAAAATCGATGTGGTGCTGATCGAGCCGCAAGCTGCTTTTGTTTCCTGTCCCATCTCCAATCTGGTGCTGGGCGGCAGCAAGCAGCTTGCCGACATCACCACGCCCTACACGGGCCTCACCAAGAATCACGGCATCACCGTTGTCCGGGACATGGCCAGTGCTATCGATACCGCAAGGAAAACCGTCACCCTGGTGGGCGGCGCCACGATTGCCTATGACAAGCTGGTGGTGTCCCCCGGCGTCGACCTGATGTACGGCAGCATCGAGGGCCTGCAGCAGGCGCAAGCCGCGGGCCAGATCCTGCAGGCCTGGAAAGCCGGCCCCGAGACCGTGGCGCTGCGCAGGCAGCTCGAAGCCATGCCCGACGGCGGTGTTTACGCCATCACGATTCCGGAAGCGCCTTACCGCTGCCCGCCCGGCCCGTACGAGCGTGCGTCCGTCATTGCTGCCTATTTCAAGGCCGCCAAACCACGCAGCAAGGTATTGATCCTTGACGCGAATCCGGACGTCACCTCCAAAGGTCCCCTGTTCAAGAAAGTCTGGGCCGAGCAATACAAGGGCATCGTCGAGTACCGGGGCCAGCACAAGGCCACGGCGGTCGACGCGAAGGCCGGCGTCATCAAGTTCGACGTGCAGGAAGACGTCAAGGCCCATGTGCTCAATGTCCTGCCTTCCATGCGTGCCGGCGCCATCGCCGCGCAGACAGGCTTGAACAACGTGGCGAACAACCGCTGGTGCGGCGTCAACTACCAGACCTTCGAGTCCAGCGTGGCAAGGGACGTTTTTGTGCTTGGTGATTCGATCCAGATTGCTCCGGCCATGCCCAAGAGCGGCCACATGGCCAACAATCACGGCAAGGTGGCTGCCGCAGCCATCGTGGCGCAGCTGTCGGGCTGGGAGGTCAACCCCGCGCCCATGCTGACCAACACCTGCTACAGCTTTGTGGACAGTAAAAACGTCATCCATGTTGCCAGCGTGCACGAATACGTGGCCGCCGAGAAGACCTTCAAGGCCGTGGCGGGGTCCGGCGGTGTGAGCCCTGGCCCCACTGAGCAGGAAGGCGCCTACGCCCTGAGCTGGGCCAGCAATATCTGGGCTGATAGTCTGGCTTAGCCCCCACGGTCGCTCACTTCGTATAGCTCCCTGCCCCCCGAGGGGGCCGCTGCGCCTGCGGCCCGGCAAAGCCGGTTCCGCGGCCCCTGCTTGCAATTCAGAGCAGCGGTTGCTGGGGTGGTTTCTTGCACTGGTCTAATAGAGGTAGCCGTCCGCTCCGGGCGGTATTCGTGAGCCCGATGCAAGACAACCCGAACCAAATTCCCCTATGGCGCCAGCTACAGGGGGCTGCTTTTCTACTGATGGCTGTTCGCGGTGGCCGTTCCATGACTGCCGCCCTGGAGGATGTCGACCCCGCTATCAGGCCCGGCGTTCAAGCCCTGGGTTTTCATGCCTTGCGCTGGCTGGGCCGGGCCGAAGCCCTGCGCCAGCAGCTGGCCCAACGGCCACCACCTCCCGAGGCCGACGCCTTGCTGTGTGTTGCGCTTGCGCTGGCCTGCACCGAGGAGGGGGCTGCAAGCGTCGATCTCGGCAGGTTGCCGGACGATGACAGCCCCCGCTACACCGCCTACACGCTGGTAGACCAAGCGGTGGAAGCCGCCAAGCGCGACGAGGCCACTGTGCACCAGGCCAGCTTCATCAACGGCTGCCTGCGCCGTTTCCTGCGCGAGCGTGATGCGCTGATGGCTTCAACGGAAAAGCATCCGCAAGCCGTCTGGAATCACCCGCAGTGGTGGATAGACCGGGTGCGCAAGGATCATCCCGCGGATTGGCAGGACATCCTCCACGCCAATAACAGCCGGGCACCGCTGATTCTCCGGATCAATACAAGAAAAACGACTCGAACCCAATACCTGCTTGCGTTGTCAGCTATGGATATCGTAGCGCGCCAGGTGGGGCTGCAGGGTGTGGTTCTGGCGACGCCCAGCCCGGTGACGGCACTCCCCGGTTATGCGGAAGGCCATTTTTCGGTGCAGGACGCTGCTGCGCAGATGGCGGCGCCACTGCTGCTGGAAGGCCTCGCTGCGGCTGAGGGGGGCTCCCGGCTGCGCATTCTCGACGCCTGCGCCGCGCCGGGTGGCAAAACAGCCCACCTGCTGGAGCTGGCCGACTGCGAACTCACGGCGCTGGATATTGACGCACACCGTTGCGAACGTATTGGCCACAACCTGCAGCGCCTCGGCCTGCAGGCAGATGTTCGGGTGGGCGATGCGGCTCGGCCCGAAGGCTGGTGGGACGGCCGGCCTTATGACGGCATCCTGCTTGATGCCCCGTGCACGGCTTCCGGCATCGTGCGGCGCCACCCGGACGTGCGCTGGCTGCGCCGGCCCGGTGACATCGCGCAACTGGCTGTGTTGCAGGCGCGCCTGCTGGAAACGCTCTGGCCGCTGCTCAAACCGGGAGGCCGTTTGCTGTACTGCACCTGTTCTGTTTTCAGGGCCGAAGGCGAGCAGCAGGCGCAAACGTTTGTTGCGCACCACAAAGACGCTCATTTCCTGCCATCACCCGGTCATTTGCTACCCCAAAGTGGCGCCACGGCGACTGTCTTCCCGGACAATTTGCAGAGTGAGCACGACGGTTTTTATTACGCAGCTTTTGAAAAACGCAACGCCTGAAATGGTGCTGCGGCGCCTGCTGGCGTTTACTGTCTGCACCGTGATGGCGCTTGCCAGCCTGGGCGCACTGGCGACCGAGGTGACGCAGCTCAAGATGGAGCGCTCCGATGAAGGTGTGTATCTGTCTGCAACAGTCATATTTGACCTGTCGCCCGTCGTCGAAGACGCCCTGCTCAAGGGTATTCCCATGTTTTTTGTGGCCGAGGCCGATATCTACCGCGGCCGCTGGTACTGGTATGACAAGCGCATCACCACGGCGACCCGCACCATGCGCCTGGCGTATCAGCCGCTGACGCGACGCTGGCGCCTGAATGTGCTTTCCGGCGCCATCAGCGTCAGCGGCCTGCGTGCCTCCTTCAGCCAGAACTACGACAGTCTGGACGATGCCATTGCCTCGATCCAGCGCTTTTCGCGCTGGCGCATTGCCGACGCGGCAGAAGTAGAGCCCGACTCCCGGCATAACGTGGATTTCCGCTTCCGGCTCGACCTGTCGCAGCTGCCGCGGCCCTTCCAGATCGGTGTGGCTGGCCAGAAGGACTGGGCCGTCGCTGTTGAAACCAACCGGGAACTGCTGGCCCAGCCGATCCGGGACATGCCCAAAGACACCGTCAAGGACGTGCCGGCAGAAGCGCCTAAAGAAGCAGCCAAAGAGGCTGGGAAGTGAACCTCAAGGGTAATGTGTCTTCGCTGAAAAGCAGCCCGGCTTTTCGCTGGACGGTCGGTGTCGGCGTGGGCGCGATGGCGGCGCTGGGGCTGGTGCTGATGTTCCTGCTGACCCAGGCCACCGGCAACCGGGAACTCTACGAACGCAACTATGCCCTGTTGCTGGGGCTGAATGTGGCGGTTGCTGCCCTGCTGCTGCTGGTCATCGGCTGGATTGTAGTGCGCCTCATCCTCCGTCTGCGCAAGGGCAAGTTCGGTAGCCGCCTGCTGGTCAAGCTGGCTGCCATTTTTGCGCTGGTGGGCCTGCTGCCCGGTCTGATGATTTACGTCGTGTCCTACCAGTTTGTCTCGCGCTCGATTGAAAGCTGGTTTGACGTGAAGGTCGAAGGCGCGCTGGACGCCGGCCTGAACTTGGGCCGCGTTACCTTGGACACATTGGCCGCTGAACTCGGCAACAAGACCCGTGCAGCCGCGGTGCAGCTGGCACAGACGCCCGATACCTCGGCCGGCCTGGCACTCGAACGCCTGCGCGAACAGCTCGCTGTCAGCGACGTGGTGCTGTGGACAGCCTCCGGCCAACTGATTGCCAGCGCGGGCGATTCCCGCTATTCGCTCAAACCCGAACGCCCCCCGGCGCAGCTGTTACGCAGTGCCCGCACCCAGCGCGTGGCCACACAGATCGAAGGACTGGACGAGGTGGCGCTGTCTGGTGCCGAGCCGGGCAGTGCGGCAAGCCTGGCTGCAGGCGGCACGCCGCCCCGCATCAAGGCGTTGGCCCTCGTCAGCAGCCCGAATGTCGGCATGCTCGGGGACAGCCGTTTTTTGCAGGTGACAGAGGTGCTTCCTGCGAGCCTGGTTGCCAACGCCTTTGCCGTGCAGGAGGCCAACCGCGAATACCAGGAGCGTGCCTTGGCCCGGGGCGGCCTGCGCAAGATGTACATAGGCACACTCACGCTCAGTCTGTTCCTGGCGGTGTTCGGTGCAGTTCTGCTGGCGGTGGTGCTCGGCAACCAGCTGGCGCGGCCTCTCCTGCTGCTGGCAGAAGGGGTCAAGCAGGTGGCCCAGGGCGATCTCACGCCCAAGGCGGCCCTGCAGGGCAAGGACGAGTTGGGCGGCCTGACCCGATCCTTTGCCGACATGACCCAGCAGCTGGCCGACGCGCGCGGAGCGGTGCAAAAAAGCATGGACCAGGTGGACGCAGCGCGCGCCAACCTGCAAACCATCCTGGACAACCTCACGGCCGGGGTGATGGTGCTGGACCTCAGGGGCCGCATCCAGACCAGCAACCCCGGGGCCACGCGCATCCTGCGCCTGCCGCTCGCGGCCTACCATGGCCGCACGCTTGGCGACATTCCGGGTCTGGAGGTGTTCGCGCAGGGGGTGCAGGCGCAATTTGACACCTACTTCGGGGAAAACGTGCAGCATGACATCGAGCACTGGCAGCAATCCTTTGAACTCAATGCAGCCCAACCCGGCGCTCCGGACAATGCCATCACGCTGATTGCGCGCGGCGCCAAGATGCCGGGCAACGAATGTCTGCTGGTGTTTGACGACGTCTCCGAAATGGTGTCTGCCCAGCGCGCCCAGGCCTGGGGCGAAGTGGCGCGCCGGCTGGCCCATGAAATCAAGAACCCGCTGACGCCCATTCAGCTGTCGGCCGAACGGCTCGAGATGAAGCTCACCGGCAAGGTTGCCGAACCCGAGCAGATCCTCCTGACTAAATCCGTTAAAACCATTGTTGACCAGGTCGATGCGATGAAACGGCTGGTCAACGAGTTTCGCGATTACGCCCGCCTGCCTGCGGCCGAGCTCAAGCCGCTGGACCTGAATGCGCTGGTCACCGACGTGATGCAGCTCTACGCCAGCGAAAACGCCGTGGTGCCCGTCTACAGCGAGCTGGATCCGGCTTCCCCCCAGATCAAGGGCGATGCGCAACAGATTCGACAGGTCATTCACAACTTGTTGCAAAACGCTCAGGATGCTCAGGAGGGTAAACAGGGCGCGCGGGTTCTTCTCAAAACCGAGTACTCCGAAACCTCCAGACGGGTGCGCCTGACCGTGCGCGACAACGGCACCGGCTTCCCTGAACACGTGCTGAAACGGGCGTTTGAGCCCTACGTCACGACCAAGGTCAAAGGCACCGGTTTGGGGCTTGCGGTGGTCAAAAAAATTGCCGACGAACACGGAGCGCGGGTCGATATTTCGAATCGCGTGACCGATGGCGCCGTGCAGGGGGCTCAAGTATCGTTATCATTCGCGGTTGTGACTTAACAACATTGCGGGCTCGGGCCAAGAGCCGCGGAACTGACAACTGCTGGCGGGGGTAGTGATTCAACATGGCAAACATTCTGGTAGTCGACGATGAGCTGGGCATACGCGACCTGCTCTCGGAAATTCTCAATGACGAAGGGCATCAGGTCGAACTCGCAGAAAACGCAGCGCAGGCCCGTGCCGCACGTGCCCGGTCGCGGCCCGATCTGGTACTGCTCGACATCTGGATGCCTGATACGGACGGTGTCACCCTGCTCAAGGAATGGTCGTCGAGCGGGCTCCTGACCATGCCGGTGATCATGATGAGTGGTCACGCGACCATAGACACCGCCGTCGAAGCCACCAAAATCGGCGCGATGGCCTTTCTTGAAAAACCCATCACGCTGCAAAAATTGCTCAAGGCCGTTGAGCAGGGCCTTGTCAAATCGGCCGGCCGCAAACCCCTGGCTGCTCCCGCCGCGCTGCTGCACGCCGTGGACATGACGGTGGAGGCCGCGATGACCGGCCAGGTCATGCCGGTTGCGGTGGACCTGGGTCCGCAGGCCACGCAAAGCTTTCTGCTGGAGAAGCCGTTGCGTGACGCGCGCGACGAATTCGAAAAAGCCTATTTCGAGTTTCACCTCGCCAAAGAGGGCGGTTCCATGACCCGTGTGGCAGAAAAGACGGGCCTGGAGCGAACCCACCTGTACCGTAAGCTCAAGCAGTTGGGTGTCGACCTGACCCGGGGCAAGCGCGCCGCCTGATATATAATCTGAGGCTCAGTCAGGCCCGGTAGCTCAGTCGGTAGAGCAGAGGATTGAAAATCCTTGTGTCGGTGGTTCGATTCCGCCCCAGGCCACCAGATGCGCAAGCCCTTGATTCCTCACGGATTCAGGGGCTTTTTCAATTCTGGCGCCTCGTCGTCTCCCTGACTGGCCTATCAAGTAGGTACGCTGTGACGACTTCGACCCCCCGGACTGGCACATGTGTAGGTAGTAGAGAGCCCGCATCACTGGCGGGCTGTGCTGGACATCGCGCGGGGTCAACACCCGGCCCATGTGAGCCGGGGATCACCCCCGCGAGAAACCTTGCTGGCGTGGAATAACAGGGCGATGCGCGGACGGCGGGGCAGCTTGTCCGATCGAGCTGGTGCATGGTCGAGCTTTTGGGCCTGAAAGGCTGATTGATCTCGGCACATCGCGCCAATTGCTGCGATGCAGAAAGAAATTTCACAACCCGCGCTCGGCAATTTCGCAAACTACAGCCGCGACATACCGGCTAGCATCGCAGCACTAATTGTCGCGGTGCAGACATCTTCCGGGGGTCCCCATCGCATGGCAGCCGACTGAATAGATGCCCGGGCGGAGCGCACGCCGCCCTTCACCTGCTTGCAACAGCTTCCGGGCAACCCAGCGAGGTACTCGATGACTGAGAAAACCTTCTATCCGAGTCTCAACGGCAGGAGCGTACTCATCTCTGGCGGCTCGACGGGAATCGGCGCGACCCTCGTGGAGTATTTCGCCTTGCAAGGCGCCAAGGTGGGGTTTCTCGACATAGACACGGAGGGCGCCTTGGCTTTGGAAGCCAAGCTCGAACACAAGGGAATACGCGGCGTTCATTTCGAGGAGTGCGACGTCACGGACATTCCCTGGTTGCGGAACGCAATTGGCACGATTCGCCAGAAGATCGGTCCGATCCAGGTGCTGGTGAACAACGCGGCGAACGACCAGCGCCATCTCATTGAAGAAACAACGCCCGAGTCATGGGATAGCGGCGTCGCAGTGAATCTAAAGCACTACTTTTTTGCCGCGCAGGAAGTGCTCAAAGACATGAAGGCTCTGGGGGGAGGCTCGATCATCAATTTCGGCTCGGTGAGCTGGATGCTCAAGACAGGTGGGATGCCGGTGTATACAACGTGCAAGTCCGCAGTTCAAGGACTTACCAGAAGCCTTGCGCGCGACTTCGGTCCATTTCGCATTCGCGTCAACACGATTGTGCCGGGATGGGTCATGACGGAAAAGCAGATCCGGCTATGGGTGACGCCGCAAGCCAAGATCGAACTGGCGAAAGCGCAGTGCCTGCCCGGCGAACTTGTACCCGAGCACATTGCGCACGCCGCGCTCTTCCTTGCCTCTGACGACAGCAGCATGATTACCGCGCAGGATCTGGTCGTCGATGGTGGCTGGACGTGACCCAGGTCTATGTCTTCGCGCGCCATGAGTTCAAGGGTGCCCAGGCGAGATTTCGCATAGCTCCCGCCGAAATTCTCATGGCATCGTCTGGACTGCGTTCCTTCTTGCAGCGGCCAGCGCCAAGTACCGTATGACTCCTGCAACCACGTCTGGTCTCGTCCTGGTGACGGGCGCAACCGGCAAAGTCGGGCGGTCGTTCATTGACCGTCTGCTGGGCGATACGCGCTACGACAGGTTCCGGGTTCGCGCGCTGTACCACAACCGGACGTTGCCGCCGCATCCTCGAATCGAATCCCTGCACGGCTCCATCCGGCATCGTGCCGACGTTCACCATGCGCTGGAGGGAGCAACGCATGTTCTTCACCTTGCGACCAGCAAGGAAACGCCGGACGAGGTGATGGACGTGGCTGTCAAGGGAATGTTCTGGCTACTCGAGGAATGCCGCGCAAGCAGGACATTCCGCCAGTTCCTGCTCGTGGGCGGAGACGCTGCAGTGGGCCACTTCTATTACCCGCGCAGCGCGCCTGTCGTCGAGAGCCAGCCGCATAGCGCCTACCCGGGGTGTTATGCGCTGTCCAAGGTGCTGGAGGAAGTGATGCTGCAGCAGTACCAGATCCAGTACGGACTCAACAGCTGCTGCCTGCGTGCGCCCTGGATCATGGAGAAGGATGACTTTCGCTGCACCCTGTCCTTCGGTGACGATGTCTTCGGCGGGCCGCGCTGGCATGCGCTGGTGGGAGAATCCAAAGCGCGCGAATACGTGGCGTCTGCGGCCGTTCCGGTCATGCTGGACGCGGAGGGCGGGCCGGTGAAACGCAATTTTGTGCACGTGGACGATCTGGTGGAGGCGCTTTTGCTGGCGCTCGATGCGCCGCAAGTCCGGCATCAGCTGATGAATATCTGCATGGACGAGCCCATTGACTACGGCGCGCTGGGAGACTACCTGGCGCGCACGCGCGGCGTGCCGCTGGTTCCTCTGCGGACGCCCTACCACTCGACATGGCTGGACAACAGCAAAGCGAAGTTCCTTCTGGGCTGGCGCCCGCGATACGACATGGCGCGGCTCGTGGAGGCTGCATGGACTTACCTGCGCCCGGCCGATGAGCCCCGTGTTGTCTGGTACCCCGGATAGGAAAGCTGCTTCGTCCGCTGCAGCACCGGGCGAAACTGAAAAATGAGTGCTGGCTCGCTTCGACGAAATCAACTTCAGGAGACATGACATGAAATCCCTTCAACGACGCACATTCGCGGCAGTTCTGGCCGGCGCCAGTCTTGCGCTGGCGTGGAGCCCGTTCGCCCATGCCCAGGCCGCAGGCAAGAAGCTGGTGATCGGCTTTGCGCAGACCGGCGCCGAAAGCGAATGGCGCACGGCGAATACGGAATCCGTCAAGGCCGCCGCGAGCGCGGCCGGTTATGAGTTGAAGTTTTCCGACGCGCAGCAGAAACAGGAGAACCAGATCAAGGCGATCCGCTCCTTCATCGCCCAGAAGGTGGACGTCATCATCCTCGCGCCGCTGGTCACAACGGGCTGGGATACGGTGCTCAGGGAGGCCAAGGCCGCCAAGATCCCCGTCATTCTGGAAAGTCGCAACGTGGTGGTGAAGGATGCATCCACCTGGACCACCTTCGTGGGTTCGGACTTCGTCGAGGAAGGCCGGCGCGCCGCGCAGTGGTTGCTTGGGCACACCAAAAACACCACCGGCGACGTGAACATCGTCGAACTGCAGGGCACGGTGGGGTCCGATCCGGCCATCGAGCGGAAGAAGGGCTTCGAGGAAGTGCTCAAAGGCAACCCGCGCTACAAGATCATCCGCTCGCAAACCGCCGACTTTACCCGCGCCAAGGGCAAGGAGGTCATGGAGGCTTTCCTGAAAGCCGAGGGGCGCAAGATCAACGTGCTGTATGCGCATAACGACGACATGGCCATAGGCGCTATTCAGGCCATCGAGGAAGCGGGCCTGAAGCCGGCCAAGGATGTCCTCGTGATCGGCGTGGATGCGGTCAAGGGCGCATTCGAGGCGATGATCGCCGGCAAGATGAACGTCAGCGTCGAGTGCAACCCCTTGCTCGGCCCGCAACTGATGGAAGCGGCTGCCAAGGCGGCCGCCGGACAGCCGCTGCCCCGCTGGATCAAGTCCATCGAAGGCGTGTTTCCTGCCGAAATCGCGGCCAAGGAATTCCCAAACCGCAAGTACTAGCGATACGGGTTTTGTCAGTTGTAGGACCGAAGAAGCGATGGCCTGGGAGTCGCAGTTCACTACGATCAACCGCGCGGTTTCGCAATCGCGCCAGTGCCGCCAGGCCGGCACTCCACAACCAGGAGACAGCAATGCACACGAGACGAGACATTCTTGCCGCAAGCGCGGGCGCAGCACTGGCGGGTATCGCGGGCCCCGCGGCGGCGCAGACTTATGAGCCCGCCTGCTTCAAGCCTTTTTCCTCCAGCACCAAGACCATCCAGTACCCGGCCAAGAAAGGGCCCTACCGCATTGCACTGGCCAACGGCTACGCGGGAAACAGCTGGCGCATCCAGATGATCAAGTCGCTCAAGGCCTACGCGGCGACGCCTGAAATGAAGCCCCACATCAAGGAGCTGAAGGTGGTCTCCACCGGCACCGACGTCGCGGCACAGCTGGGCGCCGTCGACAATTTCATCAATGCGGGCTTCGACGCCATCCTCACCATCGCAGTGTCGCCCACGTCGTTCAGGCCGGTCATCAAACGTGCGAAGGACGCAGGCGTGGTCCTCATCCCGTTTGACAACGTGCTGGACACCGACGAGGTCATTCAGGTCAACGAAGACCAGCTCGAGATGGGTCGCCTCATGGGCCGGTGGCTGGAGAAGAACGGGGTCACCAGCGGCAAGGTGCTCGAGATCCGCGGCCTTCCGGGGAACTCGGTTGACCGCGACCGGCACCTGGGCTTCCGGGAGATCATGGACAAGCACAAGGGTGTGCAGATCGTCGAAGTGGTTGGCAATTGGGATGATGGCACTTCCCAGAAGGTGGCAGCAGATGCCATCGCCGTGCACGGCCGGTTCAACGGCATCTACACCCAGGCCGGATCTAACGGCACAATCCGCGCACTCATCGAGGCCAAGCATCCCTTCGTGCCGGTCGGTGCCGAGGGAGAGAACGGTTTCCGCAAGATGGTCTACGCACACCACAAGGACGGGCTCAAGGGTGCGTCGGCCGCGCAGTCCCCCGGCCTGGTGGCCGTGGCGCTGAAGGCGGCCATCGCCGCGCTGCAGGGACAGAAGCTGCCCCAGTACATTTCGGTGCCCATCCCCTACGTGGAATACCAACAGCTGGCGCCGGGGAAGAACTTCTATCCCGACCTGCCGGACACCTTTTATGTGGCCAATGAGTTCCCGCCGTGCAATATCAACATCACAGCACCGGACATCATGAAGCAGAGCGAAGGAAACACCTGACGGAACGCGCCGTGCCCCAGACCTTGCTGCAGCTCCAGGGAATTTCCAAGCGCTATGGAGGCGTGTGCGCGCTGGACGGCGCGGACTTCGCCTGCCATGCTGGCGAAATCCACGCTGTGCTGGGAGAAAACGGCGCGGGCAAGTCCACCCTTATCAAGACCATCGCCGGAGTGGTGCAGCCCGACGCCGGCCGTATCTTCATGGGTGGCGTCGAGGTGCATCTGTCCTCACCGAACGCCGCCCGCGACCATGGGATCGCCTGCGTATTCCAGGAGCTGTCCCTGGTGCCGGACCTCTCGGTGGCGGAGAACATCTTCCTGGCGCGGCCGCCGCGCCGCCGCTGCCTGATCGACTCGACGGCCCAGCAGGAGCAGGCCCTCGCGTTGCTGGCCATGCTGGGATGCGGCGACATCCATCCCAGGGAGCGCGTGCGGGACCTGCCCCTTTCCAGGCGCCAGCTGATCGAGATCGCCAAGGCGCTGAGCCTGCAGCCGCGGCTGTTGATCCTGGATGAGGCGACCTCTGCCTTGAGCGGCGAGGACGTGGAACGGCTCTACAAGCTCTTGTTCCAGTTGCGGGAGCGCGGCGTGGGCAGCTTGTTCATTTCACACCGCATGCACGAAGTCAAGGCGCTGGCCGATACCTGTTCGGTGTTTCGCAGCGGCCGGCGCGTGGATACCTTCCCCAACGGAAGCCGCTCCGATTCGGAGGTGGTGCAACTGATGATAGGCCGCGATGTCGCCAAGTCCTATCCGCCGAAAACCGGTCCCGCGCCTTGGGCCCTGCCCGCCATCAGCGTGCAAGGCCTGAGCTGGCCCCCCGAACTGCACGACATCTCGCTGGAGGTCAAGGCAGGTGAGATTGTTGGGCTGGGAGGGCTGGACGGGCAGGGGCAAAGGGAACTGCTGCTGGCCCTGTTCGGTGTGTTCAAGGGCCTCCAGGGCAAGGTGCAGGTATTCGGCGAACCGCGCGAATTGGCGCCGCACAGGTGCCGGGACCCGGAGCTGGGCATCGCGCTGATTCCCGAGGATCGAAAGACCGAGGGGCTGATCCTGCCCATGAGCATCCGGGAGAACATGAGCCTGGCCAACCTGCCGGCGCTAGCGCGCCTGGGCATCCTCAGCGCGGCGGCGGAGCGCTCCGCCGTGGCGCGGATGGTGGAGCAGCTGCGCATCAAGATCGGTTCCACGCAAGACCCGGTGCAGACCTTGTCGGGCGGGAACCAGCAGAAGGTGGTGATCGCCAAATGGCTCATGACCCAGCCGCGCGTGCTGTTGCTCAATGACCCGACCCGCGGCATCGACGTGGCCACCAAGCAGGAGCTGTATGCGCTGCTGCGCCGACTCGCCGCCGAAGGCGTGGCCGTGCTGCTGTATTCCACCGACTACGAGGAACTGATAGGACTGGCCGACCGCGTGCTCATCATGTACGAGGGCCGGATCGCCCGTACGCTGGCCGGCGACGACATCAGCGAACACGCGATCGTGGCCTCTTCGCTCAATGTTTCGCTCAACGTTTCCACCGGCGGCGGGGAGGCCGCCATGGCATGACCCGGCGCGGCGAATGGGCCATGACATTGCGGCGCAACGGCGGGCCGCTCGCCGCCCTGGCGGTGTTCGCCCTGATGTTCGCGCTGTTCCTGCTGGAGCACCCGCGCTCGATCTCCGTGGCCATCGTGACCACCGCGTCCAACAAAGCGGTGCTGCTGGCCATCGTGGCGATGGCGCAGACCCTGCCTGTCATCACCCGGGGACTGGATCTTTCCGTCGGCATGGTGATGGTGATGACTGGCTGCCTCGCCTCCACGGTGGTGAACGGGGCGCCCTGGCAGGTGGCCTTGGGCGTCGTGCTGGTGCTGGCCTGCGGCGCGGCGGCGGGTGCCCTCAATGGCGCCATCGTGGTGTTCGGGCGCCTTCAGCCCATCATCGTCACGCTCGCAACCGGCGCGGTGTACTTCGGCTTTTCCCTGCTGCTGCGGCCCGCGCCGGGCGGCGAGGTCAGCGAGGGCTTGTCGGACGCCCTGACCGGCCGGCTGTTCGGGGTGATCCCCAGCACCCTGGTCCTGCTGGCCGTGCTGGTCGTGCTGGGGTGGATGCCTTTCAGGCGCACGGTGATAGGGCGCACATGTTATGCCGTCGGCTCGTCGGAGCAGGCCGCTTACCTTTCCGGCGTTCCGTCCGAGGGCGCCAAATTCCTCGCCTATACCATCGCCGGGCTGCTTTCGGGTGTCGCCGGGCTGCTGCTGTCGCTGATCGCGCTGTCGGGCGAGGCCAGCGGCCCGCAGGCCGGGCTCTATACCCTCAATTCCATCGCGGCGGTCGTGATCGGCGGCACATCCCTGTACGGCGGCACCGGCGGGATGGTCGGCTCCATCCTGGGCGCCTTCGTGCTGCGCACGATCAGCGACCTGCTGTTCGTCTTCAACGCGCCGGCGCTTTGGCAGCCCCTGTTCGAAGGGCTGATCCTGCTGGCCGCCGTGTGCATGGGCGCGGTGCACGTACTGCGTGTCAGAAACCGCCTGGACCTGTTCTGATGAGCAGAGGTGAACTGGCTGTCGCGCAGCCTTCGTCCAGGGTCACCAAGAGTCCTCTGCAGCGCCTGCTGCTGAATCCACCCGCCGTGGTGGGGCTGTGCTGCCTGTTGCTGCTTCTGGCCGGCAGTGCCGTGAACAGCAACTTCCTGATGCCTGCCTACCTGCTGCAGCAACTGCAGATCGCCGCCTTCCTCGGGCTTGCCGCGGCGGGGCTGATGGCCGTGATTTTGCTGGGCCACATCGATCTCTCCGTGCCGTGGACCATCACCACCGGAGCCATGATGGCCGCCGCTGCGGGGGCGGCCTACGGGGCGGGATGGGCCATTCCGGCCGGCCTGTTCTGCGGAGCCCTGATCGGGCTGGTGAACGGCTTGGGCGTGGCGTTCCTGCGAATTCCGTCGATGATATTCACGCTCGGTGCGAATGCCGTGCTGCAGGGGTTGATGGTGCTGTACACGGGCGGCCACGCGCCTCAGGATGCCGCCACGCAGCTGATGCGCGACCTGGCTGTGGGCAGGACCGTCGGCGTACCCAACGCGGTGCTGACCTGGGCGGCCGTTTCGGTGCTGGTATATCTGCTGCTGACGCGCACGGTGGCGGGCCGTTATGTCTACGTGATCGGCAACAGTGAACGCGCCGCCTACCTCTCTGGCATTCGCACCGCCAGAATGACGGTCGTCTGTTTCGTCGCCTGCGGCATGTTGGCTGCGCTCGCGGGTGTGCTGCTGGCGGGATACTCCGGCAACGCCTACCAGGCCATGGGTGACCCCTACCTGCTGCCGGCGATCGCGGCCGTGGTGCTAGGAGGCACCAACATCCTGGGCGGCCGCGGCAGCTACCTGGGCACGGTAGCCGGCGTGGTGTTCATCGTGCTGTTGCAGAGCATGCTGGCGGTTCTGCAGATGCCCGAAGCGGGCCGCCAGATCATCTATGGAGCGCTGATCCTGGCCATGCTGCTCCTGTACGGTAGATCGGCCAAAATGAGGTGAGCATGGATGAAAGTTACGGCATCCGCGGCGACTTCCGCCTGCACGATACCCGCTTCCGTGGCGTGGTGCCCCCCAACAGCTTCGTCGAGAAGCTCTACACCGGCGCGCGCTGGGCCGAGGGGCCGGTGTATTTCCCCGCGGGCGATTTCCTGCTGTTCAGCGACATCCCCAACAACCGCATCCTGCGGTGGGTGCCCGACGGTGCCGGGGCCGGATGCGTGGTGGAGTTCCGCAAACCCGCCAATTTCGCCAACGGCAATACGCGCGATGGCGAGGGCCGCCTGGTCAGTTGCGAGCATGGCACGCGCTGCGTCAGCCGCACCGAACACGACGGCCGCCGCACGGTGCTTGCGTCCTCATTCCAGGGCAAGAAGCTCAACTCGCCCAACGACGTGGTGGCCGGGCCCGATGGGGCGGTGTGGTTTTCCGATCCGTCCTACGGCATTCTTTCCGACTACGAGGGCTACGCAGCGCCACTCGAGTACGAGGGACGATACGTGTTCCGTGTCGATCCGGCCAGCGGCCGCGTGGACGCGGTCGCGACCGACTTCGTCCAGCCGAACGGACTGGCCTTTTCGCCCGACGGCCGGTGGCTGTACATCGCGGACTCGGGTGCCTCGCATGATCCCGAAGGGCCGCACCACATCCGTTCGTTCCAGGTGAGCGAGGGCAGGCTGCGGGGAGGCGACGTGTTTGCGACTGTGGACACTGGTATCCCGGACGGGCTGCGTGTGGACGTTCTCGGCAATGTGTGGACCAGCGCAGGGGATGGCGTTCATTGCTTCACCCCGCAGGGCGAGCTGCTTGGCAGGATACTCATTCCGGAGCCGGTGGCCAACCTCGAGTTCGGCGGCCCCAGAGGCAACAGGCTGTTCATCACGGCGACGACATCGCTGTATTCCTGCTATCTGGCGACCTCAGGCGCCGGGATCCATGCGCTGCGAGCCAGCTAGCGGGCGGCAGGACCGTTTTTTGGTGGAGCTGGCGCATGGTTGAGCTGTTGGGCATGCAGACGTCGATTGCGGCATGTCGCCAAGTGATGGATGGCAAATTTGCAAGATAAAATTGCTGTCAAGCCCAATAAACGCGGGCATGAATAGCTATTGAAACAGGAGCAAAAGGCAGGCTCACTGTCGCCCGGCTTCCAGATCACAGGCCCGCGGTTTTATGCAGACCGCAGAACCGCCAGATACCCGTTCTGATCCTGGCCCCCCTCCTCACGGATCACGCTGGGCTCCAGGCTGACAATCTCGAAGCCATGGTCACCGGCCAGGCGCTCGATATAGGCCACCGAGTGCGCATAACGACGGGTCGGGCGCAGAACCAGATCCTCGTTGTCGCTGGACTCGAATGAGAAAGCAAACAGGCTTCCCGGCCTCACGGCAGTTCGTGTGGCTTCAAAGACGGCCTCAAGCGCACCGACATAAATGAACACGTCGGTGGCGACCACGAGGTCAAAACAGGCGGTTTGCGGTTCGAGGAAACTGGTCAGGTCGCTGCACACGAGCTGGTCGTAAATGCCGCGCTTGCGTGCCATCTCCAGCATGTTGGGCGACAGGTCCACCCCTGTCAGGGTGCGCGCCAGTGGCTTGAGCAGCGGCCCGCACAGGCCGGTGCCGCAGCCCAGGTCCAGCACATCCATCCCGCCGGCTGGATGCAGCTTGAAAATCTGCTCGCAAATCAGGGCCGGCGTCTGGTACTTCAGGCGCCCCTGCAGGTGGTCGTCGAAGTGCTCCGCGTACCAGTCGAACAGGTTGACCACATAACGCGCCGGAGCAGTTTCCGGGGCAACGTCCGCACCCAGCGAGGCAAGGGCGTAGGTCAGCTCGGCCTGGTCACCACCCAGCTCGAGAGCCCTGCGAAAACTGCGGGCTGCTTCTTCCGGTTGCTTGAGCATGATCAGGGTTTCGGCGCGGTCCGAGTGGTTTTTTGCATCGTCCGGGGCCAGCGCGATTGCGTGATCGTAGTCCTGCAGTGCCTGGTCCAGAATCTTCAGGCCCGCCAGCAGGCCGGCCCGCGTGGCCAGTGTTGATGCCGCCTCGGGCTTGACCCGCAATGCCCGGTCAAGAATGGAAATGCATTCCTGCGGTGGCTTCTTCAGCTTGTGCATGACGAAGGCCTGCCGCACCAGCGCCTGTTCATGGTCCGGCTTGAGTTGCACCGCGCGGCTGTAACAGGCCAATGCCTTCTCATACTGCTTTTCGTGCTGATGCGTGAGACCGCGGTGGTAATGTGCCTCGGCAAAGTCGGGTGCAAGCTGCAGCGCACGTTCAATGTTCTGGACGGCTTCCTGATGGCGGTCCATGGCGAACAGGGCATGGCCGCGGTTGTTCAGCACTTCAGGGTTATCGGGCCGCAACTGCAATGCCTGGCTGTAGTTGTCCAGCGCTTCTTCGAGACGGTTGAGGTTGTGCAGGCAGAACCCGCGATGAACAAAGGCTTCCGCCAGGTCGGGCTGCAACTGCAGCGCGTCGCCCAGGCTGGCGGTAGCCTCCTCATAACGCGCCATGAATCGCAGGGCCTTGCCGCGCGTGAGATGGCAGCGCGCATTACCCGGTTGCAATGTGATCGATTCGTCGCAGCGCTCAAGCGCTTTTTCATGCAGGCCCAGATAGAAAAACACCTGGCCCAGGTTCGCCAGCGCATCGGGGTCACCCGGAGCCAGCGTCAGCGAGGTTTCGATCAACCTCCGAGCGTAAAACTGGTTGCCCTTCTGGCTGACGATGACACCCAGCAAGTGGAGGGCGTGGTGGTGGTTGCGGTGTACAGCCAGGATCTGTTCATACAGGATCTGGGCTTCCGCCAGGCGGCCCTGCTGCTGCTGTTCAATGGCCTGTTTGAAGGCAACTTCTGCCTCGGTTTGATTCATGGCTGGGTTCTTTCCTGGAGGCGGGTCTCGCACTGGTCGCGGATTATGCCGGGTGGCGGGTGTATTTCCCCGGGCCGCTGTACCTTCCGGTTATTCCGGCTGACCGTCATTCACTGCAGGCGGCGCCACGGCTTCGTTGGCAACGATTTCCGCGAGCAGGCCAATCCACCAGTCACGGCGTTTTTGCGCCGACTGGATGGAATGGTCGTCCATTTCGGAGAACAGCGCCTTGATGCTCAGGCCCTCGCATACCTCGAGAAAATCTTTCGAGGCCATGGCGAGCTGGTCGGCATTCATGCGCCGCATGACCGAGAGCAGCATGGCGGAGTCGATGGCGACGACCATGCGAAGACTGGAGATTTCCGAATGCAGGAGGTCGAACTTGTCCATGGCGTTTCTTTCGGTTGTGCGCCTTGTGCGGGCGCGTGAGTCGCCTGATCTTTTTTCTATCGTAGCCCTTGCACTGGTTTGGGGCGGTTGTGAAGACCGTCGCATTGCCTGCACGCAGCGCGGCCACTGTCTTTGGTGTCCCCGCACCGTCCCCCGATGCGCTGCCCCTGAGAGTTTTCGCCAATGTCAAACAACCTATTTTTGTAACTTAATCACGAGACGCCGTACAAAAGTAACTCCTGGGCACATTTAATGCCCAAAATACGCAGCCCAGCAATGGCTATTTATGTCACCAGCAGATCATGGTGCATGAGCAGAATCGGCGACAACGGTAGTAATTACTTATTGCTTCGCCTCGGGTTGTATTGTAAAAACCTGTAAATGTAAGAGTTGTGATTGATTCACTGGTCGCTTCATGAGTCGCGACGCCTTGCTGCATTGTTATCAACCTTTTTTAAGGGGAATTTATGTCTGACAGCTTGCAAAAGTGGGTGGGCCGCAACCGGCCCCCACGCGTTCAAATTACGTACGATGTGGAAATTGGAGACGCGGTCGAAAAGAAAGAGCTCCCCATGGTGGTGGGACTGCTTGCCGATCTTTCCGGTCAGCCGGCGACACCGCTGCCCAAGCTGAAAGACCGCCGACTGGTCGAGATCGACCGCGACAACTTCAACGAAATCATGGGGAAAATTTCCCCACGGCTCGATATCTCCGTGCCAGACACCATGAAGGGCGAGAGCAATCTTAAGCTCGAGCTGAACTTCAAGGAGTTCGATGATTTCCACCCTGAAGCCATTGTCAAACAGGTTCCCCGTCTGGCCAAGCTGCTCGAAGCACGCCAGCAATTGCGTGACCTGCTGGCCAAGCTGGACGGCAATGACGAACTCGACAGCCTGCTCGAGAACATCGTCCAGAGCACGGAAGAGCTGAAAACCCTGCAAACCGAAGCCAACGCAGGCGCAGAAGCCCCTGCAGACGCTCCGACCGCCGAAACCCCGGCAGCGTAAGCAACCATCCCGGTCTGTGTTTAGGCACACCCCTCATTTTTTGGAACGGTGATTGATATGGCTACTAAGAAATCAGAAGCGGGCGGCGCAGCAAGTGCCACCACCAGCGAAGCCGGCAGTGAACTGGGTCTCCTCGACCGCATCATTGTTGAAGGAAACATGGCTGTTGAGCCGTCGCAAGGGACCTATGCCAAGAAACTGATTGGTCAGTTTGCTTCGCAAATCCTCGACGAGGGCATGAAAGCCAGCCCTGACAAGGGTGTCGTCGCGATGATCAACGAGCGGGTCGCTGAAATCGACAAGCTCCTGTCCGACCAGCTCAATGAGATCATGCACGACGCATCCTTCCAGGCGCTTGAGGCGTCCTGGAGAGGCTTGCATGACATGGTATTCGGTACGGAAACCAGCACCCGGCTCAAGCTGCGGCTGCTCAATGTCACAAAGAAAGAGCTCCTCAAGGACCTGGAGTCTGCTGTTGACCATGACATGAGCGTCCTGTTCAAGAAGATCTACGAAGAAGAATACGGCACGTTCGGCGGCCATCCTTATTCCGTACTGATCGGGGACTATACGTTTGGCCGCCATCCGCAGGACATGGCCCTGCTCGAGCGCATGTCCAAGGTGGCTGCAGCGGCGCACGCGCCCTTCATTGCTGCCGCATCGCCTGCCTTGTTCGACATGAAGTCATTCACGGAGCTGGGTGTTCCACGCGACATGTCCAAGATTTTCGAAAGCGCCGAACTGGCCACCTGGCGCGGCTTTCGCGAGTCTGAAGACTCGCGTTATGTGTCGCTGGTGCTGCCCAGTTATGCCGCACGCCTGCCCTACGGTGCCAAGACCATTCCAGTCGAGAATTTCAACTTCGAGGAAGACGTTGACGGCAAGGACCACTCGAAGTACCTGTGGGCGAACTCGGCATACCAGTTGGGCCTGCGCATCACCGACGCTTATGCCAAATACGGCTGGTCCACCGCCATCCGTGGCGTGGAAGGCGGCGGCAAGGTCAGCGGCATGACTGCACACGCGTTCAAGACCGACGAAGGCGATGTGGTCCTCAAGTGCCCGACGGAAGTGCTGATCACCGACCGCCGCGAGAAGGAACTCAATGACCTCGGTTTTATCGCGATTGTGAATTCCAAGGGGTCGGATTTCGCGTCCTTCTTCGGTGGCCAGACGGTCAACAAGCCCAAGCTCTACAACAAGGATGCAGCCAACGCCAATGCGCAGTTGTCGGCACGCCTGCCGTATGTGCTGGCGGCCTCGCGTTTTGCGCACTACATCAAGGTCATCATGCGCGACAAAATCGGCAGCTTCCAGACACGCGGGCAGGTTGAAACCTTCCTGAATAACTGGATTGCCGACTACGTCCTGCTCAATGAGTCGGCCCCCCAGGAAATGAAGGCCCGGTTCCCGCTGGGTGCAGCGCGCATCGACGTGACAGAAGTGGCGGGCAAACCCGGCGCGTATCAGGCGACATGTTTCCTGAAGCCGCATTTCCAGATGGAAGAGCTGACGGCGTCGATTCGCCTGGTGGCGGAACTGCCTGCTGCCGCTGCCTGATGCGGAGCTTCAAGCGCATTTGAACAAGGGAATCGGCCCATTGGACCGGTCCCCGTCTCATAGTTGGTTATTTACGGAGTGACTCATGATTTACCTCAAAATTGATTCCATCAAAGGCAACTGCACGGAAGACCCGTATAAAGAACAAATAATAGTGGACTCATTCAGCCACAGCTTGAGTCAATTTCTGACCTCGCGCCCCGGCAATACCGAGCGCACCTCCGATGGTCCACAGTTCTCGGAAATGACCTTTTCGAAGACCATGGACTCTTCCTCCCCGGGGCTTTATCAGGCCTGCGCGGGCAATCTGAAACTGGGTATTGCCACTGTTTCAGTGACGCGTATCGAGGGTGCCAAGGTCATGTCCACCATCCAGTATGTCCTTGGGGATGCGATGATTTCGAATATCAGCACCTCGGGTTCCGGCGGTGGGGATCTGCCCCAGGAAAGTTTCAGCATCAATTTCACGACGATCACGTCGCAAATGACGCAGCAAAACGCCGACTCCACCAAGAAGGGTGTTGCCCCGTTCGGATGGGATCTCAAGGAGGGCAAAGCCCTCGCGCCAGCTGCCTGACGACCTGTGTTCTTTCATCGATGTCAGCCGGTTCGTTAAGAGAAGCACGCCATCATGTCGGAACTCGTCCGAGGCTCGCCAGTACCTCTTTTCGACCGGCTGTCGTCTGTACAAGGGGCGGACGGTAGTCGGCACCAGTTGTTGACGCCTGAGCAGCTGGAGGTGTCCATAGGGCGGGAGTTGTCCCGCCTTTTGAATACCCGCTCACCGCTCAAGCCGTCGGAATTTTCCGGCAGCACGGGCACGACCATTGACTACGGAATTCCGGATATCTCAGCTCTCTCGCCCAAATCCCATCCAGACCTCGATCTGTTGCAATCGACCATCAAGCAAGCCGTCAATCACTACGAGCCTCGCCTGAAGGATGTCACCGTCAAGGCTTTTCCGGCCATCAACGGTGGTGGGGCGGCGACACTGTTGATCGGCGGGACTGTGACGATAGGGTTGAAACTGCGGCAGTTGAACTTCGAACTCCAGCTCGATCAGCGGCAGGATAGCCGCACAAAGGCGGCCTGAACGTGGCCGAGATTCTGCATAACGACTTGCTGCAGTATTACAAGCGTGAGCTTGTCTACCTGCGGGACCAGGGTTCGAACTTCGCCAAACGTTATCCCAAGGTTGCGTCGATGCTGGCGCTTCACGGCACGGAATCACTGGACCCGCACACGGAGCGGTTGATAGAGTCAGTCGCTTTCCTGGCAGCCAGGGTCCACCAGGATCTGGACCGGGAGTTCCCCCAGGTGGCTGCAGCCCTGCTCGACAATTTGTGTCCCTCGCTGATCCAGCCGGTTCCATCCATGACGGTTGCCGAGTTTGGCCTGGACCCCAGCCAGGGAAAGGTGACAGCGGGTTTCAGGATTCCCCAGCATACGGCCCTGTATGCCAGTGCCGCCAACGGGCAGCAATGCCGGTTTCGTACCGCATGGAATACCGTGTTGTGGCCGGTGAAAGTGGTCAAGGCGGTGCTGGAGGGTGGCGGCTCCACGCTTCGGATGACATTCGAATGCAGCGCCGCCACCGACTTCGCAGAGCTGGAAATGGACAGCCTGCGCATTCACCTGCAGGGGGACTGGATGACCACCATGCCTCTGTATGAATTTCTGGTTGCCGACGTGGTCAGTGCAAGCATCACGCCGGAAGGCGGCGTTTCTCGAATGTTGCCCGATGCTTCCTGGGGCGAAGTCGGCTACGCGGAAGGCGAAAACGTGCTTCCCCTGCCGGCCAATGCACAGCCCGCCTATGGATTGATGCAGGAGTACTTTGCCTTTCCCCGGAAGTTCCACTTCTTTGACCTGCACAACATCCGCGCCCATGCCGGTAAGTGCACCCGGTTTGACTTTGCCGTGACCTTCGATCAACCGGCGCGCGGCCTGGGCAATATCACGGCCGACAACTTCCGGCTCGGCTGCTCGCCGGTCGTGAACCTGTTTCCGAAGACCAGCGAGCCGATTCTGGTGGATCATCGGCATTATGAATACCTGCTGGTGGCCGACCGCCAGCGTGAATCGACGACCGAGGTGCACTCGATTGTTTCGGTCACGGCGTCGGACCCCAATGCAGAACGTCCCGTCATCGTGCCGAGTTTTTCGGCTTTGGGGCATATCCGTTCGGATGCATCCACCACCTTCTGGGCATCCCGTCGCGAGCACAGCCTGCGCAAGGACATTTCCGGAACGGACGTTTTCCTGTCATTTGTCGATCAGGCCAATACCTTGAAGACCCCGGCGGATCCGGTGGTTTTTGCAAATCTGCTGTGCACCAATCGGCGTCTGGCAGAGCAGGTGCCCATTGGCGCGCGCATGGTGGCCGAGGGTGTCTCGAAAACAGCCACGGTACGCTGCTTGTACGAACCGACGTCGCAGCGAAATCCGCCGCTTGGCAGCGAAACCCTTTGGCGGCTGGTTTCGTTGCTGACGCTCAACCATCAGTCGCTGGTAGATGGCTCTACCGGCAAGGATCAGCTGCGTGAAATGCTGACCCTGTTTGCCTCCGACAGCACGCGCGACCACGAACAGATTCGCGGTATCAAAGGCTTGCAGGCACGCAGCGTGACCGGCAGGATCGGGCATGACGCCTGGCGCGGCTACTGCCGCGGCACTGAGGTCACCCTGGAGTTTGACGAGGAAGCCTTTGTGGGTGGTTCCCAGCTGCTGATGTCTGCTGTACTGGCCCGTTTTTTTGCGATGTACACCTCCGTCAATTCGTTTGTTCAATTGGGAGTACGTCGCGGTGATGAAGTATGGAAACAATGGGAACCGATGAGCGGCCGCCAGCTGGTGCTCTAGTCGAACGACTGGGCCACCGGCCGCAAGGCTTCAATCTCTTTCAGGCGATCAGCCTGCTGGAGAGGGCTTCGCCGCACCTGGCGCCTGTCGGCAAGGGTGATGGCCAGACGGAAGCTGTCCGTCTCAAATCGGTGGTTTCGCTAGGCTTTCAACCGAGCGATGTCAGCAGGGTAAGCCCGGGCGCAGGAGACGCGGAGGCCTGGATTCTGGCTACGCCGGTGCTGTCGCTCGCCGGTGCGCAGGGACCACTGCCTTTGCCATTTACTGAAATGGTGCTGGAGCGCACTGCTGCGCGCGACCATGCAACCGCTGATTTCCTTGACATCTTCAACCACCGCTTCCTGGCGTTTTTATACAGGAGCCGGAAGAAGCATCACATGGGCCTGAACTGGCAGTCCCCGCAGTCCTCATCGCTGGCGGGCTGTCTCGATGCCCTCAGTGCTTTGGGTTTGAAAGCGGGCCTGGGGACACCGCGGGGGGAATCTTCATGGCTCCGTCATGCCGGATTGCTGGGCGGTGCGCCCCGCTCGATGACAGGGTTGCTGGCCATGCTGTCGGACCGCTTGGGTGTTGTGGCCAGAGGCAAGCAGTTTTGTGGCGGATGGCGCGATCTCGAACCGCGCGATATCACCAGGCTGTCCGGCCGGACATCTGGCCGTGCATCCCGGTTGGGGAGATCGGCTGTTCTGGGCAAGCGCGTGTGGGATCAGGGTGCGGGCATCACGCTTGAGCTTTCCGGGCTGACATTGCGGCGCTTGAGACGCCTGCTGAGGGGCGGCGAAGAACATGGACTGCTGGGGTGGATGGTGGGCAGGTACCTGCAGCAGGATGTTGGCGTCGAGATGGTTCTCCATATGGATGCCCGTGAACTCAGGCCAAGCATCCTGGGGCAAAAAGAGCCGCTGCAACTGGGATGGACCTCCTGGCTGGTAGGCAGCACGCCTTATACCGGCACTTTCGCGCCTGCAAGATTCAAACTTCATGATGATGCTATCCCCGGCATGTCCTGAACGAAACGGCACTCAAGATGGAAATTGACATTCGTACCCTGTTGGGCAAGCTCAATCCCGAATGCAAACGTGCGCTCGAAAAGGCCGCGGAGTTGTGCGTCCAGCAGACACACTACAACGTGGATGTCGAGCATCTGCTGTTCAAGCTGCTGGAGACCGAAGCGCCGGATATCTGCCTGATCTTTCCGGAGTACGACATCAAGATGGACGCCATCCTGGCCCAGCTGCAGGGTGCGATGGACAGGTTCAAACGGGGGAACGGCCGCACACCCGCCCTGTCGCCGCATTTGGCTCCGTTGCTCCAGGAGGCCTGGCTGCTCAGTTCCATGTTGCTCGGCGAGCAGCAGGTTCGCTCCGGAACATTGATACTGGCGTTGCTGGAAGTCGACAGCCTGCGCGGCGCGCTGCTGGAGTCGGCACCTGGCTTGCTGCAGATTCCGCGCGAGAACCTGCGCAAGAATCTGGCCGATTTGCTGACCAACTCTGCCGAAGACGCCGGCGGCGCCGTGCGCTCGGAAAAATCGACAGCCATGCCGCAAGCGCAAGGCCCGGCAGCCGGACCGGGCGCGGCGGAAGTATCTTCCCCGCAGATGCCCACCATGCGTCGAGGTGCGTCGTCCAGCCCTTCGCTGGACCAATACACCGTGGACATCACGGAGCAGGCCAGGCAGGGTCTTATTGATCCTATCCGCGGGCGTGATGCCGAGATTCGCCAGATCATTGATGTTCTGCTGCGCCGGCGGCAAAATAATCCCATCCTGACCGGTGAAGCCGGCGTGGGGAAAACCGCGGTGGTGGAAGGTTTTGCGCAGCGCATTGTGCAGGGTGATGTTCCTCCTGCCTTGCAAAAGGTGTCGGTTCGCTCGCTGGACTTGGCCTTGCTGCAGGCCGGGGCAGGCGTCAAGGGCGAGTTCGAGAACCGCTTGAAGTCGGTCATCGCCGAAGTCAAGGCCTCCCTGGTGCCCATCGTGCTGTTCATCGATGAAGCGCATCAGCTGATAGGCGCCGGTGGGGCAGAAGGTCAGGGCGACGCCGCCAATCTTCTCAAGCCCGCGCTGGCACGCGGTGAACTGCGGACCATCGCGGCCACCACCTGGGCCGAATACAAAAAGTATGTGGAGCGCGACCCGGCGCTGGCGCGACGCTTCCAGGTGGTCAAGGTTGACGAGCCCACCGAGGAGGTCGCCATTGACATGCTGCGCGGCATGGTTCAAACACTGGAAAAACACCACGGTGTCGAGATCATCGACGACGCGGTCAGGGATGCGGTCAAGCTGTCGCACCGCTATATCTCGGGGCGCCAGCTTCCCGACAAGGCCATCAGCGTGCTGGATACGGCGTGTGCACGCGTAGCCATTGGGCAGAACGGCCTGCCGCCGGAAATCGAAGCGGTGGTGCGCGAAATTTCCAATGTGGAAAACCAGCTGCGGATTTTTCGCCATGAATCCGCAACCGGGCGCGACCATGCGCACGCGATCACCGCGCTGTCGCTGGAACTCCAGGGCCTCAGGCAGCGGCAGCGCCGCCTGACGGAAAAACTCGAAGAGGAAAAAAGTGCAGTCGCCGAAATTGTGGCATTGCGCAAACGCATCGCCCAGGGCTTGGGGGAAGACGGCAGCCAGCTGGAAGGCGAAGACAGCGAAGACATGTCTGCCTCCCTGAATCGGCTCGAGAAGGGCCTGGATGCGATCCAGAGCGATGAACCCATGATTCCGGTGTGTGTCGACTCGGGTGTGGTTGCTTCCGTTATTTCCGGCTGGACCGGTATTCCGGTTGGCAAGATGCTGGCCGACGAGTTGCATACCGTCCTCAACCTCAAGGAAAAGCTGGCCGAACGGGTGGTTGGGCAGGACCAGGCGCTGGATGCCATTGCGCGACGCGTCCGGACTTCCCGTGCCGACCTGGATGATCCGGGCAAGCCGGTCGGGGTCTTCCTGCTGGTTGGCCCAAGCGGCGTCGGCAAGACCGAAACCGCATTTGCACTGGCGGACATGATTTATGGCGGCGACCGCAACATGGTGACCGTCAACATGTCCGAATTCCAGGAGGCACACACCGTGTCCAGCCTCAAGGGAGCGCCACCGGGTTATGTTGGTTATGGCCGTGGTGGCGTCCTCACAGAGGCAGTCCGGCGCCGACCTTACAGCGTGGTCCTGCTTGATGAAATGGAAAAAGCGCATCCTGACGTGCTGGAGCTTTTTTTCCAGGTCTTCGATAAAGGCGTCATGGAAGATGGCGAAGGCGTCCAGATCGATTTCAAGAACACGCTGATCCTGCTGACGTCCAATGCCGCCCAGGACGTCATCACCGATGCCTGCGAAGGTGGGCGCCGGCCTGATCCGGAAGTCCTGATCGAGCGCTTGCGACCGGTATTGATGCAGCAGTTTTCGCCTGCCTTCCTCGGGCGGCTGGCGATTGTTCCCTACTACCCGCTCGGCGACGAACAGATACGGTCCATTGTGAGTCTCAAACTGGGAAAATTGGCCCAGCGCTTTGCCCGGAACCACAAAGCCGAGTTCAGCTGGGACGACGTTGTGGCGCAAACCATCACGGCCCGGTGTACGGAAGTCGATAGCGGCGCGCGCAACGTCGACCACATTCTGTCGCATGCCGTTCTGCCTGAACTTTCACGCCAGGTGCTGGAGCGGATTTCCATGTCCGATGCTTTTGACGAGGTGCATATGGGCGTGGATGCACGTGACGACTTCTCCTTTACTTTCGGTCCGCCGAAACAGGCATAGAGGCGCATGCGGACTGGCTTCAAACAGACGAACTCGGCGTTGACGGTGACCACGCCGTTTGGAGCGGACGTGTTGTTGCTCGACTCCTTCCAAGGGGTGGAGGCCATCTCCCAGCCTTTCAGGTTTTCGCTGGCAATGCGCTCCTCCGACACAGGCCTGGATCCGGCCCTGATTGTGGGGGCTTCGGTCACGGTCAAGCTTGCCTTGCCGGGCGGGCCTGCCCGGTTTTTCAACGGTATCGTGTCGCGCTTCATGCATGCAGGCGGTGACCGCTCTTTCTCGTCCTATTCTGCGGAGCTGGTACCCAGCCTCTGGCTTTTGACGCTTAGCAGGGACAGGGCCATCTATCAGAACAAGACGGCAGCAGACATCATCAAGGCTGTCCTGGGCGAGTTTGGCGTGACTTTTGACGCGCAGCTGACGGGAACTTACGGGAGCCGCGAATACTGCGTCCAGTACGACGAGACCGCTCTGGAGTTCATCTCGCGGCTGATGGAGGAAGAAGGCATCTTCTATTTCTTCACTTTCACCGATGGTGGGCACACGATGGTGCTGGGCGACAGTTCGGCAGCCCATATCGATTGCGTTGGTGGGGCCGCCCTGCGCTACTTCCCGGACCCCGGGGGACGCCGCATGATGGATACCGTTAATCAGCTGGAATACGAGAGCCGTCTGGTGGCGCAGAAGTTCGAGTACAGCGACTACAACTACCTGACGCCCAGCACCGCTTTATTGACTGAATCGGCAGGGGCGACGGGCAAGGGAAAACAGTTCGAGTTTCCAGGCAAACATGCGGTACTGGCCGACGGAACGCAGCGCGCCAAGGTCCGTTCCGAAGCCAGCCAGGTTGATGGTGCGGTATGCCGCGGTACGAGTTACTGCTATCCGCTTTCAGCGGGCAGGAAATTCACGTTATCAGGTCATTCGAGAACTGCCTTGAACACGGCGTTGGTGTTGCGGGCAGTGACCCACACGGCCAGTAATGAGCAGTACAGCAACGGCTTTGAGGCGTTTGCCGCTACCGTGCCTTTCCGACCGCCGCGCCTGTCACCGTTGCCACGGGTTTCGGGCAGCCAGACGGCGCTGGTCGTCGGTCCCAGTGGCGAGGAAATATGGACCGACACGCATGGGCGGATCAAGGTGCAGTTTCACTGGGACAGGGTCGGCGTCAAGGACGAAAACAGCTCCTGCTGGGTGCGCGTTTCCCAGTCTTGGGCCGGGCTTGGCTGGGGGAGTCTGTTTCTGCCCCGGATTGGACAGGAAGTGGTGGTCAGCTATGTCGATGGCGATCCCGACCGGCCCATTGTGACCGGCTGCGTCTACAACGCCGAGAACACGACGCCGGTGACGCTGCCGGGCATGCAAACCCAGAGCACCATCAAATCACGCGCTTCCAAGCAGGGGGCGGCCGGCAACGAGATGCGGATGGAAGACAAAAAGGATTCGGAAGAGTTCTATTTCCACGCGCAGAAAGACATGAAGGTTGAAATCGAAAACGACTTGAGCACGAAGCTGGTCAAGGGTTCCGAGACGCATACTCTGGAAAAGGGCGATCGCACAGTCGATGTCCAGACCGGCAAGGAAGTCCACAAGGTCAAGGGCACACGCGAACTCACGGTCACCGGCAATGAGACCCATACCAACAAGGCCGATTTCAGCCAGGCCGTCACCGGGAACTACGAACTGAAGGTAACGGGCAACCTGGTGATTGATGTGACCGGGTCCATCACGATCAAATCCGGAACCACTTTCGGTGCCGAGGCCGGCACGGCCCTGACCAGCAAGGCGGGGACAGCCCTGACCAACGAGGCCGGCACGTCCCTGACCAACAAGGCCGGGCTGGACCTGACGAACCAGGCGGGCACCGGGTTGAAGAACAAGGCCGGGACCACGCTGGACAACGAAGGCGCAATGGTGACCAACAAGGCGTCTGCCATGCAGACGGTGGACGGTGGCGGGATGCTGACCCTCAAGGGTGGCTTGGTGAAGATCAACTGAAATGGCGGCACCGAAAACCTCTGTCACTGCTGCAGCGCCTGCGCCCGCCGACGACGTGCAACGCGGGTTTGTCGAGCGTGAGCAATTCAATGACGCCGGTGGGCTGTCCAACCGTGCCGGCCTCATGGATGGCGTGCTTCATGGCGAGATGAGCTCTTTTGGTCCGGAAGGAAAACTGCTTGCCAGCGCCCGCTACGAGGCTGGCCTGCTCCATGGCGTGCTCAGGCTTTTCGATGAACAGGGCGATCCGGTACAGGAAGCGAACTACAGCCGCGGTGTGCAGCATGGCTTGACCCGCATTTTTGTGAAGGGGCGCCTGTTGTCCGAGCAGCGGTTTTCCAACGGCAGCCTTCATGGCGAGTCGCTCTCTTACTCAGAGGCCGGAGAAGTCACCACGAAGCAGAACTTCCACAAAGGCGAGGTGGAAGGCGAAGCCCTGTTCATGAACGAGGGTCAGGTGGTGCGGCGGTCGCAATACCGCAAGGGCCTGCTGGAAGGCGAAACGCTGGACTATGACCGCGACGGTACGGTAGTTCAAAAGGCGACCTACAAAAATAACCTGCTCGAAGGACCCCTGACGCGGTACTGGCCCGACGGACAGGTGATGGAAATGTTGCTGTACCGCGCCGGCAAACCGGTTGGCAAGCCCAGACGTTTCGACAGCAAAGGGGCGGAGCTGCGCGAAGACGCCAAAACCAGCCTCATGAAACGTCTCGAAAAACTGGTGAAAGGCTGAACATGGGCATTCAGGCCGCCGTAGGCGCAACCCTCCAGTGCAGTTTTGGCGTAGCCCCCAGCACGCTGACCGTGCTTCCCGCGAACTGCGTGCTCACCGGCGGGCCGGCCGCCAACATCATGGATCATGTTCCGCTTCTCAATGTGCTGCCCTTCGGCATGTGCAATTGCGTCTCCAACCCCATGGTGGCCGCCGCCACGGCTGCGGCTCTTGGCGTGTTGACGCCCATGCCCTGCATTCCGATGACCACGGCGCCCTGGATGCCCGGCTCGGCGACGGTAATGCTGGGCGGAATGCCGGCCTTGCAGAACTCTTCCAAGCTGATGTGTCAGTGGGGTGGCGTGATACAGATTCTTGTGCCTGGGCAGTTCACCGTGATGGTTCCTTAAACGTGAAGATGGGTAACAAATGCAATACACTTTGTCGCTGACGACCCGGATGATGACCATTGCCGGGCTGTGCCTGCTGCTGCTCTGTGCGCTCCTGTTTTTGCTTGGCGTGGAGATCGGCAAGAGGATTTCTTCACCTGCCGAGGGGGCTGCGCCGGCCGCTGCGTTAAGCGCAACCCAGCCTTCGTCGGCGCCCGGCGGGGAAGCGGCTTCGCCCCCCGTTGCCAAACCATGAATCAGGATTTGATGATGTCAAACATACAGCCCGGCCACCCTTTGCACAGTCCGTCAATCCCATGGTGGAAAGCCGGCCTGTTTGCTCTCGGGCTCTGGGGATGCGTCGGCGCGGCCCTGGCAGCGCCCCCTTTGACCAGCCAGCCCGCCCCAGCCGCTGCATTGACGGAGGTGGCGCCGGTACCACCATTGCCGGCATCCGGTCTGGTCAAGGTGGCTGATGGGCGCCTGTTGGCGCCCAGCATTGCCCGAATCGTCAATCGGGGAGAACTCATTGTTGCGATGCTCGGCGTGGACACGCCACCGTTCTTTTATATGAAGAAGGGTGAACTCGTCGGTCTGGAGGTGGACCTGGCCAAAGCAATTGCGAAGGAACTCAAGGTCAATGTCAGGTTTGATCGCAGTGCCCGCACCTTCAACGAGGTGGTCGATGTGGTCGCGCGCCAGGAGGCCGACCTTGGCATCAGTAAATTGTCGCGGACACTGGCGCGGGCCCAGATGATCAGTTTCACGGAACCTTATATCCGACTGAACCACGCCTTCATTCTGAACCGGGTGAAATTTGCCGAGCTTGCACGGGAACGGCCTTTGCCTGTTGTGGTTCGCGACTTCAAGGGCTCCATCGGGGTTATTGCGAAATCGTCTTTCTCGGACTACGCCAGCAAAAATTTCCCGCTTTCGGAGCTCCGCGAGTTTCCGACTTGGGATGCTGTCCTCAAGGCGCTTGAAAAAGGCCAGATCATGGCAGCCTATCGCGATGAGTTTGAGATCAAGCGGATCCTTAAAAGCGACCCGACGGCGTCGTTGACACTGCGTACGGTGACGTTCAAGGACCTGGAAGACACGCTGGGCATTGCTGTGGGCATTCAGGATCCGACCCTCCTGGCCTTTGTGAACCAGTTTTTGGCCGAGAGCGCCGAGAAGCTGACGATTGACAAGGTGCTGAAAGCCCTGGACAGGTAAGCGATTAACTAAGGCGTGTGATGATCAATCTGAAAAAACTCTATGCATTTGTGCTCAACCCCTGGGTGGTGGTGGCCAGTCTGTCGGCTGGTTTCGCGCTGGGCATGTACATGCCGGCCGTCGGGTTGAAACTCGGCTTTGTGGGCGATGTATATGTCGACCTGCTCAAGATGATTGCCCTGCCATTCATGGTGTCAGCAGTGATCTTCAGTTTGCAGCGCTTGTTCCGGGAAGGTGGTGCCGGCGGGTTGATGGCTCGTGTGGCGGTGGTGTTTGCCGTGTTTTCTGTGGTTGTTGCGTTCCTGGGCGCGGCAACGCTGCTGGTGATGAAGCCGGGTGCCAACCTGTCGAGCGAAACCATGCAGACCTTCGGGAAAATCGTCGGCAACGATCTTAATTCCAGCGACACTGTAATGAGTCTCAGTGGGGTCGATGCGCCGGTCAAATCGGTGAGCTTCACCGAGGTGCTGGTCAGTCTCGTACCGTCGAATATTTTTGCCGCGCTGGCCAGCGGCGACACCCTCAAGGCGCTCGTTTTTGCACTGCTTTTCGGTTTTGCGGTGGGCCAGGTGCCGTCCCGGGTTTCGGATGGATTGACGCAGTCCCTGGAAACCATTTATCACTCCTGCCAGACCCTGATGCGCTGGCTGAACTATCCGCTGCCCATCATCCTTTTTTGCATGAGCGCCGCGCAAATGGCCAAAACCGGCATCGGCCCCTTGCAGGCCATGGCCCAGTTTGTCCTGGCATTTTTTGTCGCTTCCCTGCTGGCTCTGGTCATTGCGACGCTCATCATCTGGAAGCGCTCCAATTCGACGCTGGGCCAGACTCTCAATGCCATGCGTGGCCCCTTTGCACTCGCACTGGCCACCCGCAGCAGTGCGACGTGCATGCCCATCATGATTGAAAGCCTGGCTGACCGCCTGGGCTTTGCGCGCTCGAGAGTCGAATTGATGGTGCCCCTAAGCGTGTCGCTGCTGCGTATCGGGCCAGTGATCTATTACGTGGCCGCTACCGTGTTCATTGCCCAGTTGTATGGGAAACCGATCGGGCTAACCGAGCTGACCGTCATCCTGTCAGCGTCGATACTCGCCGGCTTTGCGTCAGCGGGCATGACGGGCCTGCTGACGGTGTCCCTGGTCGGATTGACATGCAGCTACCTCGGCCTTCCGTTTGAGGCGGCCTTCATCCTGTTCCTGGCCGTAGATCCGATCTGCGACATGCTCAGGACCCTAGTGCTGGTGATCGGTAACAACGCCGCGGTTTCCCTGATCTGCCCCCGGCCTTTGAAAATATAGGAGGCAAGATGTCCCGAATAGGCGTATTTGGAGGAATGGGGCCATCGGCAACAGTCGATTTTCTCGACAAGCTGGTCAAGCTCACCCCTGCTGCGCGCGACCAGGACCATCTGCCGGTCATCGTGGCGAGCATGCCGCATACCCATGACCGTTCCAGCGCCATTCTGGGGTATGGGCGGGATCCCTTGCCGCAGCTGCTGGCAGGCATCGAGATACTTAACCAGGCTGCGGTCGGCGTCATTGCCATTCCCTGCAACTCGTCGCATCACTGGTTTGATGAAATGAGTTCGAGCAGCAAGGTCCCGCTGCTCCATATTGCCAAGGCCTGTGTCGAGGCGATTTCTTCCTCCGGCGTCTCGCGGGTAGCCATTTTCGCCACGCGGGGCGCTTTGGCTTCAGGCTTTTACCAGCGGGAGCTGCGGTCGCGCGGTATCGATTTCATGCTCCCGGATCCGGAGGGCGGACAGAAAAACGTGGACAGCTGCATACGCGAAATCAAGTCTGGACACCTGGACGCCGGCGGGCAACATCTGACGGAGGCCTGCCGCGAGGCAGCGCGGCAAGGCGCGACCACCATCATCATGGGTTGCACCGAAATCCCCATTGCCTCCAGGTACGCAGATGTGTCGGGGTTGGGGTTGATCGACAGCTCGCTGGAGCTGGCGAGAGCCAGTGTTACCTATGCCCTCGAACGGGGCTGGAACAGGCCGGGATGGGATTCCTGAAGCGCCTGTCGAACAGTCCACTGGCTCTCCTTCTTTGTGTGACGGGGGGAGCAGTGCTGGGCTGGCTCGCACCTGTCGTGGGTGGCGAGGCATTTATTCTCGGGCAGATCTACCTCGCTCTGGTCAATATGGCTGCGCTTCCGCTATTGGTTGTCGCCACTTTTTTTGGCCTGCGCCAAACATTGGCGTTGCCACAGCCTGGAAAGCGCGCGTTGATGATTGTGGGCCTCGCTGGGGGCCTGGTGGTGTTGTGTGCCGTGCTGGGGGCCATGTTTGGCGTGCTCGCCGGCACCGGCCAGGATCTGAGCGCCGCCAGCCGTGGATACCTCGGCGCCCTCGTGCAAAACGCCGGCGGCGATGCTGCCAACGCCGAGATTTCCCTGTATGGCGCCGGGTTTTCCGATGCGGCCCGGGCACCCGATCTCTGGATGGCTGCGGTGCCGGACAATTTTTTCCGGGTGCTTGCCGAAGGCCAATCGCTGGCCATCCTGATGTGTGCCATCCTGTTCGGACTGGCTTTTGCAGCACTGCTCAGGCCCCAGACCAATGCGCTGATGGGGATCTTCGAGGCGATCTACCGCGCCCTTGAACTGATCATTTCCCGCGTCAACGTTTTTATCCCCGTGCTGGCTTTCGGCATGGCCGCCTATTTTGTCGCCAAGACCGATGCCCGGACGCTTCATGCGATGGGCAGTTTTCTGGGGTCCTTTTATCTGTTTGCCTTCCTCCTCTCCGGTCTGGCCATCGTACTGATCTGGAAAAAGTCGGGACTTTCTCCAGCCAGCGTGCTTTCGGCGCTGAAGGCACCGGTTCTCATCAGCCTGACCTCGGCCAGCACTACGGCAAGCATTCCCGACACGATAGAGGCCATGAGCTCCCGGCTGGGATTCAGCCGTGGCATCGTCGAGCTGGTGATTCCGGTTGCATCGGTGTTCATGCGCTCCGGTGCGGCACTTTATTTTGCGTTGCTGGCAGTCTTTGTCGCCAATATCTATGGCCGAACCATCACGCCGCAGGAGTTCCTGCTGATCTGCGCAGGCGCCTCAATGGCAGCGTTTGCATCGGCCGGCAACAACAGTCTGGCGGCCGTGGGGTTTGCCGGGGTGGTGCTGTCCATACTGAATTTGCCCATTGAAGCCGCACTTGCACTTTTTCTGGCGATCGACCTGGTCTGCGAAGGTCCGCGCAACCTGCTCACGCTGCTTTTTGCCTGTGTCCTGATCGTGCTGGTTTCCCGTGGACTCCCTTCGGAGCGTGTCGAAACTGCCGCATCATCATCGAACTTGCGTGGGCTGGAGCCGATCCGCTTTGTTTTTTCCCGGGCAAGTGTTGCTATGGCGCTGGCGTGTGTCCTGCTGGCAGCGTTATTGATTACGATTGCGGGTATTGGCGTCGGGATGCGGAAAACCGGCGCGGGCCTGCCCCAGCCGTATGCAACGGGGCCCATGGCCACAGCCGGGAATAGCCCCGTTTAAGTAAATAATGAAATTTCTAAAAATTTGCCTGATCAGTCTTGCTCTGGGATGCTTGCCGGCGTGCAGCACCATCAGCAATGTCGCCGGGTTTTTCACGGCGAAAGGAAGCCGCCTGGACTGGAACGGCATGACGGTGATCGCCGCCGAGGGGGCCAACCTGAACACCCCGGTGGCGCTGGATGTGGTGCTGCTTCGGGACGACGCAACGCTGGGCATGGTGTCGACACTGCCGGCGTCCAAATGGTTCTCGTCCCGCGCCGATCTGGTCAAGACCTTTCCCGAAGGGCTGAACTACCGCAGCATGGAGATTGCGCCCGGACAGACCCTCAAGCTGCCTGCCGACGCCTTCGGTGCGTCTCGCGTCGTCGGCGTCATACTTTTTGCGGATTACCTGACCCCTGGGGAGCATCGCGTGCGGATTGACCAGATGCACGGGGAAATACTGGTGCAACTGGGTGCACGTGCATTTTCCGTGTCAGCCTTGAAGACCGAATAAGCCGAGGAGGCCCTATGAAGAAAAACGCCAGGACGCCCAGTTTCGCCGAAGGGTTCCCAGTATCTGGGAGGTGTCTCCATGCTTAAGCCCTTCCCTGTCGAGGAGCGCATCCAGTGGCATGAGGGCATGCTCTTGTCTCCCCAGCATTTCCAGCAGGCATCGGCCCGCCTCGACTCTCTGGTAGCTTGGCATACGTTGCTGGCCGCGCCTTTTTCGTGGGGCGTGCGCAGCCTGAAAATCGACACGGGGCTGTTGCCGGCTGGCATTGTCAGGGTCCAGCAGCTGGAAGCGATCATGCCGGACGGTACATCGGTCAGTTTTCTGGCGGACAACGCCCTGCATGGCACGCTCGAACTCAAACTGGCCCCGTTTGCCGAAGCGTTGGGCAACGGCCCTCTGGACTTTTACCTGGTCTTGCCGCTTACCAAAAGCATGCGCGACAAAGGCTCGCCCGCACGATTTCGCTCGGTGGCAATGGGCCAGGTGGAAGACGAAGTGTCGGAGGCATTGCCTGCCGACCTCCCGCGGCTGCTTCCTAACCTCTCGCTTGTGGCTGGGGATGTGCCCTCGGGGCTTTATACCTGGCTGCGCCTGGGCACGGTGTTCAAGGACAACGAACTCATCAAGATGGGCGAGACCCTGCCCGCACTGATCGAGATGCCGAAAGACGGTGCGCTATGGGAGCGGGTATCTGCTTTCGTTGGACAGTTGCGCGGCAAGGCTGCTTTTGTGGCAAAGCAGACAGCTGTGCCATCCTCCAAAACTGAGGACAGGCTGGCCTACCTGGAGCAAAGGGAGCGGCTGCGCAACCTGATGACCGGCTTGCCGCAAATCGAAGCCGTCCTGCGCACGCCGAGTTTGCACCCTTATCCCCTGTATCTGGCGCTTTGCGCCTTGCTCGGACCCCTGAGCATGCTCAAACCCGGTGCCTTGCCGCCTGTGCCGCCCGAATACGATCACGCCGATCCACTGGCTGTACTTAACCCGGTACTTGAAGCCTTGCAGGATTCCCTGCTGGAAATCAGCCAGGAGTACCGGGAGCACAAGTTCGAATACCGCCACGGGGCATTTGAAATCGGCCTGTTGCCCGAATGGGTCGACAAGCAGCTGGTGGTGGGCTTGCGCGGACAGCCGGAAAAAGACCTGGTCGCCTGGATGAACGGTGCCATCGTCGGGTCCCAGTCGGCTTACGCGTCGCTCAGGGAAAGGCGCGTGCTCGGTGCCGTGCGGTTGCACATCGAGGTTGCACAAGAGCTCGGCGTGCGGGCCAGCTCGGGTTACACCCTGTTTTCCATTCAGGCCAGCACTGCCCTGACGCTGGCCAACGAGCCTTTGATCATCAGCAACTCCACGGAAAGTGCGTCTGCGCAACGCCCGCAGGAAATGGTTCTCTTCGTCAAGGGCTGACGCTCCAACAGAAAGCAGCGAACAATGGCACGCCAAACCCGAGACAAACAGGACGATAACCACCTGATCGCGCAGTTCCGTTCTTTTTTCGACGAAGTTTCGAAGGCTCAGACCCGCGCGATCGAGATGCGCGAAACAGACCCCGACCTGGCTGCCCAGCATGTCAGCAAACACCTGGAAAACCTCATTGAGCTGCAGACGCTGGAATCCAAGCGTGAGGGCAACCGGTTTGAACTCGAGAGCATCGCCGATGCGCGTTACCTCAAGGCTGCGCTGGCTGACGAGATCCTGCTCAACACGGCCTGGATAGGCCGCGATTGCTGGACCGCCCATTTGCTGGAGGCCTCCCTCTTCAGAACCAGTATTGCCGGCGAGCGGATATTCGAACGCATAGAAGAACTGCTGTCCAGCCGCGAACCGTCCCTGCGTCCGATCGCAAGCCTTTACCTCTCGGCGCTGGCGCTGGGCTTCCAGGGCAAATACCGCGGAGCAGCCGACACGGATCGCTTTGCAGGTTACCGGGAAGAGTTGTTCCAGTTTGTCTACCAGCGGCGGCCCGATCTCTCCGGCCGGGACCGCGTCCTGTCCGAACGCGCTTATGCCAGCACGCTGTCGCATATCGCACCGAAGAAGATGCAGACACTGAGCCGCTGGACGGTGGTGTTCCTCCTTGGCGTTGTCGGATTGCTGGCCATCTCAGAAATGCTCTGGCTGTGGCAGTCCTGGCCGGTGCGCCAGGTCTTGCAGACCGGCAGCACAACCGGAACGGGGAGCGGCCTATGAAACTGCCTTCTCCAATCCATCCGGGAGGCCGACGATGCTGAAAGACAACCTCTTCCTGGCGTCTCTGGGCATTTTGATTGTTCTGGTACTGGTGGTGCTGGGCCTGGTGCTGTACTTCGCCGTGCGCCGCTCGGCAGCCAAGCCCGGCAGTGATCCCAAGATCGTCAAGCTCCGGTTTGACTCGCTTCGCAACTCCTTCCGGCAGGCGGTTGAACTGATCGAGGGCAATATCGCTTCCCGGAGTGAGCGCTACAGCATTCCCTGGGTGCTGGTACTCAATGAAGGCCTGGACAACCGGCAACTACCCATTGAGCAGTCGGGTGTGGCCAGCGCGCTCAGCTCCGAGGCTGCTTCCGCCGCCGCAACCCAGGGCATTGCCTGGCACTTCTTCGACAAAGGCATTGTCATTGACATGCAGGGCGCCTACCTGGGCTCGCCCGACGATGAAGATGCCACGGAAAAACCGTGGGACGAGTTCCTCGGCCTGTGCCGCAAATACCGGCCCCAGCGGCCTTTCGATTCCGTGGTCATCACCGTGCCGGCCGCCTTGCTGCTGGACAACAATCCCGATGCCCTGCTGGAGCTTGGCAAGCTGGCCCGGCTCGCACACCGCCGCCTCTGGCTCGCGCAAAACCGCTTTGCCATGCGTTTTGCCGTCTATGTCGTGGTCTCCGGATGTGACCAGATCGAAGGTTTTTCGCCTTTCGCGAGAGCCCTGCCTGAACCCATGCGGGCCGGCATTCTCGGCTGGTCATCGCCTTACGATCTGTCCACCACCTACCAGGACGGCTGGGTCGGCGAGGCACTCGACAGCGTCGTGAAAACGGTGTCCGACACCTCGGCCGAACTCTTTGCCCTCGATTCGGTCAGTGCGGAGACAGGTAAGTTTTTTCTGCTTCCGTCCCGGATCGATGCGGTTCGGGCGCAGCTGCAGGTTTATGTGGACGAACTCATGCGGCCCAGTGCCTACCATGAGCCGTTTTTCTTTCGCGGCATTTACCTGACCGGTGACAGCAGCGAGTCGGCGCAGAAGGCCAGCGCCCTCGATGTCGCGGCGGCGCTGAACGGCGAGACCAAGGAAGAGCAGGCCGACCTGGTGTCGCAGCTGATGCGCGAGCCAGCCTTCCTGCGGGACCTTTTCGAGAAAAAAATCTTCATGGAGTATGGGGTGGCCAGGCCGTCCCGCCAGCAATTGGCACGGCCTGTGCTGAGCCGTGCGGCGCGCTGGGCCGCGCTGGTGGTTCTGGGCGGCTGGAGTGTGGGTCTGCTGGTGGCCACGGTGCAACTGAGCAAACGCAACCCCGAACTGGCGAGGGCCCTCTCTCAAATCGAAGCCGACGCCAACTACCGGGCCCGAGCCAGCGAGCGCGGTGAACCCATCGCTTCCGACTGGTACCGCACGAAAACCCTTTCCTTGCTGGCTGCCATCGAGAAGCTCGGGACCGACAGGGCCTGGACATTCTTCATGCCCGGCTCATGGGAGATCTTCGACAACCTCGATGAACGTGTGGCCGCACGCATCGAGCGCGAGTTCGGCGAGATTGCCATCAACACCTTGCGGCGCGAACTTTATGCGCGGGCCGCCGACCTGACCGGCGTGACCCAGGATGCCAGCACTTCGGAACTCATCATTGGTGGAGAGTGCGCCGCGCCCGCAGGATTTGCGGCGATTGCAGGCACGCCGCACAAGTTCAGCCTGGCCGTGGAAGACTTGCCGGAGTTCTCGGCCATGCTGCAATACCTGACAGCTGTCGAGCGGCTGGACCAGGCGATTGTGGCCATGGTGCGCCTGCAAAAACCCAATCAGAACGAAGCCAACGACCTCAGGCTGCTGGTCAAGTACACCCTGGGCGCCGAATTGCCCGGCAACATGTCGCAGAGTATCCGCTTCTTCAGGGGTAGCGATATTCCCGGAAGCATCTCGCCGGCCGCCATCAGCGTGATGCATATCCAGCAGGCGGTGCGCTGCTCGCTGGACAGGGGAATGAATGCCCTGGACAGGCGCCTGTTCGTGAACAACGACCTGCTGGTCTCAGAGCGGCAACTGGCAGCGCAGGGCGCGCGCCTGTTTGCGACCGATGCACGTATCGGCGGCTACACCCAGACCGTCAGCGGCTACAAGGAAATCCTGGGAGCGATCAAGGAGCAGGAAGGCCTGCTGGCCACCGGCAAGGGCGGCTGGATGAGGTTGCCCGGCCTGAACCTGGGCCCGGCCTATGACGCAGCCTTGATGCGTATCACCCAGTCCAGGCGACTGCTTGGGCCGGATGCTTCGGAGCAGGCGCGCCAGCATGCCGTCACTGGATTCCAGAAATTCCGGGCCGAGTTTGAAGCACTCCTCGGAGCCGAAGGGCAGGCGGGCGTGGTCTGGCAGGAAAAAGACGCGCGTTTTGCGCTGTCTGCCGACAGGCTCGCCCTGCGTGACGCGATCACCGGTTTGCTGGTGCAACCTTTCATGACGCCGCCCAGCGACCGCGAGGTTCCCGAGATCGTGGCGCAGAGCATCCTGGTCTGGGACAGTACCAAGCTGGACCAGGCCCTGGCGCTCAGTGAGGCGCACAAGCGCTTCATGGGCGAAGGCCTGGTCAAGTTCCCGCCCGCTACCCGGCCCAGCGTTGCTGCCTTTGTCAATTTCCAGTTTGCCCGCCTGGTCAGCGGCCATGCGGTTGAAGCCCTGTCGATCAGCAGCAGGACCGATCCTGGTGCGGTGGCCGATGCCATGGCGTTCGACGCATCGCGAAGCCGCTTGGTCAAGGTCCAGGGGCTGCTCACCGAACTTGGCGCCAAGGGTAAGGCGGACAATCTGCGCAGCCTGATTTCGCAGGACGCCGTGGCACGCCTGCGGCAAGTCGATGACAGCCTGACCCAGTCCGACCTGTATGCCATCCGGGGCCGGGACTTCAGCTATTGGCTGGGCGATCGCGGCCCGCTGCTGCAGGCGTTCGGTGTGCCGGATGGACCGGGTTTGCAGCAAACCCTGGCGCTGCAGTTCAGCCGCGCGGAAACACTGGGCCGACAGTCCGAAATCTACCTCGCCTCGCTGGACAGCGCTGCGGCCGAGTCGCAGCTGGCGCGGCGCTGGCAAGCCATCAACCGTGAACTGGAACGTTACCGCCTGAAAAACCCGAACAGCAGTCTGGTTGTCTATGAGCAATTTCTTGTGACCAGCGGAATCGATCTCGACAGGACGAACTGCTCGGAGAAACTGGCCGGCAAGGCGCCGGGCGGGCGTCCGGCCGACTATTTCGCCGAAAAACACCTGCAGGTCTACAGTGCCCTGCTCAAACGCTGCAACGAATTGCGTGTTGGTGAGCAGCAGGAGCAGTGGGCGGCTTTCTCGGGCAGCTTCAATCGCCTGTTGGCGGGACGCCAGCCCTTTGCGGTGCCTGGTGCCAAGGATGCGCCGGATGCGGACTTCGAGGATGTTGGTCAGATGCTCAAGACCTCCGAACGCATGTCCCGCACCCTGAAGGAAACTTCTGCTGCGAGCCGCGGTGCCCTGGCAGGGCAGCCGGCCCGGCGCTTTGCCGATCAATTCGACCGCGTCAGGGCCTTCATGGCCCCGCTGTACCCGGTGGAAGAAGGAGCGGTTGCAGGTTATGACATGGCTGTGGAATTCAGGACCAACCAGTCGGCCGAAATCGAAGGCAACAAGGTGATCGACTGGACCCTGGAGGTGGGCTCGCAAACCATCAGGCTGCGTGATGCACCACGCCCATTGCGCTGGGAGCCGGGAACGCCCATCACCCTGACCTTGCGGCTGGCCAAAGACTCCCCGGTGAACGCCGCCAATGATCCCCAGCAGCCCCACATGTCTGCCGATGGCAAGACGGTTTCTTACCGCTTCACCGATGCCTGGTCTCTGGTGCGTATGATCCAGCGCCAGCGCGAGCCCGATGCAGCGGGCCGCGCCGACGGCCGCGCGCAGTTGCTGCGGATGGAGTTTCCGCTGAGCGTCACGCCGGACAACCCCAAGGCGACCCCGCAGGAGGTTCGCGCCCGGGTCTACCTGCGGCTGGCCCTGTCGCCGGTGGGCAAGCGCACCCCCGTGTTCTGGCCTGGCGTGTTCCCGACCCGGGCACCGGAATTTGGCGGGCAGTAAAAAGCATGACCATGAACCCACCTGCAGGTTTCCTGCCCGACATCGAAGCCCTGCTCGCGCCTGTTCCCGGGGCAGACCCGGCCGGGCCTTCCATGCGGTATGACCCGCTTTACCTCGGCATCCGCCAGGCGCGCGAGGAAGACGATGCCAGCCTGCCCATGGGCGAGTGGGAGCGTCCCCTCAAAAAGGCCGACTGGAAGGCCGTTTCGGCCCGGTGCACCGAGTTGCTGGGCAGCCGCTCCAAGGATTTTCAGGTCGCTGCCTGGCTGTGCGAATCCTGGACACGGCAACACCAGCTCGGCGGTTTCAATGCGTCGGTAGACCTGCTGACAGGCCTGGTCGAACGTTTCTGGGACAGCGCGCATCCCTTGATCGAGGACGGTGACGACGATGCCCGTGCCGCACCGTTTATCTGGATCAACGAAAACATGCCGCTGGCCCTGAAGCTGCACATCACGCTGCTCCAGCTGCCTGACCGCATGCCTTCAGCGGTCAGCCTGGCGGACTGGGATCAGGCCCTGATTGCCGACAACCAGAAGGGCGTTGCAAAAAAACCGGCAGGCCCGTCAGGTGCCGGCGCCTTGACGCGCGAGGAACTGAGCGCCGCCGCCAGCGGGAACAACCTGCTGGCCCTGGTGGCCATCAGGGACCAGGTTCAGGCAGCAACCGGAAAATGGGATGCCTTGACCGGCATGCTCGACGAAAGAATGAGCGCTAATCCGCCCAGTGTGGCGCGTGTCGGCGAGATGCTGCGGCGCCTTGGGCGCGCCGTCGACAGCCTGATCGACGGGCGCGACCCGCGGCCGCAAACGGTTGCATCGCCCGCCCAGGACGAAGCAATGCCTCCCCCCATCAACCAGGACGAAATCATGGCTACTGCAACTCCGAAAACCGACGCGGTTCCCGCTGCACACGAAGCCCTGCTGCGTTCCGGCTCCATTTCAAGCCGCGAGGATGCCTACCGCATGCTGGAGGCGGTCGCAGCTTTCCTGGAAAAAACCGAACCGCACAGTCCGACACCGTATCTGGTCAAGCGTGCCGTCTCCTGGGGGCGCATGTCGCTGGCCGACCTGATGCAGGAAGTGGTGCGCGAGGAAGGCGATATTGCGCGGTATTTCTCGTTGCTCGGTATCAAGGAGTCGCGTGAGTAAGGTCAATCGGGCGCCGCAAATCTGCGCGGCGATTTTTTATAAAACGTTCCTGGTCGGGCCGCGCCGCGCCCCGCCTGGATAAATTTCAGTCTTCGGTAAGTCGTCCCGTGGCGGGATGGTTGAGCCGGGGCGCTAGAAGGGGAAACCGGTCATATGGCAACAATTCCTTGGCATGAAACATGGATGCGGGACACCTACTCGTGGTCCGACGCGCGCAGCGAAAAACTCAAGGCGGTCGACCTCGCGATATTCATCTACGACAGCGACAAGTCGGAGGAGTCGCGGCTGCGGATCAAGCAGGCGCTGGATGACTACCGGTTCGACCACAGCCGCCGCGGCAAGGACTGGACCCAAAGTGTGCGCAACAAGAAAGGCGCCCTGACCAACCTGCACCGGGCCGTCAACAACGTGGACCAGCGACGGCTCACCGAGGCCGACCTGCTGGCGATGCGCGAGATGGTGACGTTGCAGCAGCACGCCCTGAAAGAGATGTTCGCCGGCAAAGAGCTGAGCCTGAAAAGCTTCAACAAGAAAAAACACGCAAGCGAAATCAAGACCCTGCTTAAAAAAACGCAGGGTGCAGCCGCCAATATCCGCGACATCAACGTGACCCGGTCCGGTACCCGGACCGCGCAGGGGGTCAACGCCGTGGCCGGAACGGCCATCACGCAGAAGTTCGACGAGATGGTCAAGGCAGTTTGCGGCGCCCTCGACCCCGCCATGATCATGCGCGAGCTGGGCCTGGGAAGCGTCGCGGACTTTGCCAAGAGCATGGCTCCTGCGCTGGGCATCATTGCATCGGCGAGCGATACGGCGGTGGGTGTGGGCAAGATCGTGTACGGCAAATGGAAGGCCGCGCAAATCCATGAAGTCGGCACCTACGCCATTGCGGCGGGTGATCCTTTGGCCGCTTTCCAGGCGCTCGAGGTGCTGATTGATCGGGAGATCAACTCCACCATTGCAACGACAGCGATTGCAGGCGCCGCCTTTACCGCCAAGACCCTGTGCAGCGCGCTCGATCTGGGCGCGGCCAGCGGGCCGGCGATCGGACTCGCCGAAACTATTGCCAAGGCGATCCAGCACATCGTCGAGTTTGTGCGGGATTGTGAAGAGGTCCAGATGGCCAACCGGCTGCTGACCCAGGGCACGCTGGACCTGAGCCTGTTCCGCAGCTGTCCGCTGCTGGGCTGCTACTACGTGGCCGTGCAGGATCACAGCACACTCATCAACATGGCCGTCGCCGACTTCGGCACGCCCAACTTCGTGGTGGATGCAGACCGCCTGGTCGCTGCTGTCAAACCCGTGATCTCCAAGGCAGGCCAGTTTGTCCGGAGCTCCCGGTTTGAAATTGAAGGCATGCAAAACCACAAGGGCATCAAGCTGGCTGCCTGGGAAAAAATGAGTGCCAGCGAAAAAGCCAGCAATCTCAAGCAGCATGTGACGGACGGCATGATCGACATGGTCACCACGGACGCCTCGAAGGCGCCGTTGCCGCAGGTGGACCGCTCGCGCATTGTGGGTTTTGGCAGCGACAATCCGCCGCCACCCACCTTGCTGCGCTCGGGCGGGCGCGTGGTGCCGCCGCCCCTGCCGCCCCGTCCTGCTGCACCTTTGCCGGTACGGGCTGCCCCTCCCTTGCCCCCCCGCCCTGTAAGGCCGGCAGCTCTCGCCGCGGCGCAGAGGACAGGTGTAGCCCTGCCGGAATTTTCGGCATCGAGCAGGGCAGCGCTCCCCCAGCGTATCGAGTGATGTCAACGCAGCCGGGGGGCAGCTGGTGCCGGAGCTCGGCTTTGATATCAAACAGGCTGTTAGCCCTTTGCTGACGGTCGCACACAGCTATTAAAACTGTAGCAATTTCGGCGCAGCTGTGCGCTGCAGCGCCGGTTCAGGCCGACGGGTCAGTGGGCTCGACCGGCTTGTGCTTGCCCGACTTGCGTTGTTCGTAACGCTTCATCAGCGGCGTGACCGACACCCCGTGCGCCAGCACCGATGCCACCACCACCGCAAGCGTGATCGACAGCAGCCGGCCGGCCAGCGCCGGCTCGAGTTCGTGCGTGATGGCGTACATCAGGTAATAGATGGAACCGATGCCGCGGATGCCGAACCAGGCGATCAGCCGGCGCTGGGGCCGCTCGACCTGGGTGCCGTGCAGGCCGAAGTAAACCGCCAGCGGTCGGATGACCAGGAACAGGGCCGGGATGAACCACAACACTTCCGTGCGGAAAGCAGCTACCCAGAGCAGCGACCCCACCGCCAGGACCACTCCCACTTCCGCAAATCGTTCAAGCTGGGCATTGAAACGCCCCACGGCTTGCATCATGTGGGCAGGCGCTTCGGCGGCTGCGGCCCTGTCGCCGGCCGTCGTGTAGGGAGGCGCCGGCAGATCGCCAATCCGGCGCAATGCCAGCCCGGCGGCAAAGACTGCCAGAAAGCCATAGGTATGGCACAACACGGCCAGGCCGTAAGCCAGGGCAATCAGTCCCAGCGCCATGAACTCGTCCGTTCCCAGCGCCTCGCGGTGGCGGGTGCGCAGGTAGAGGATAGCCCGGCCGGTCAGCGCGCCCAGCAGGTAGCCGATCGCCACGCCGCCGGTGATCGCCCACAACACATCGACAGCCCACCAACGCCAGCCGCCGGCGCCCAGGTCGTGCAGCGACAGCAGGCCCAGGCCCAGCATCACAAAAGGAAAGGCGGTGCCGTCGTTGAGGCCGCCCTCGCCGGTCAGCCCGAAGCGCAGGCGGTCCCGGTCAGCCGGATCAGACACCTGCACATCGGAGGCCAGCACCGGGTCTGTCGGCGCCAGAATCGCGCCCAGCAGCACCGCGGCTCCCAGCGGCAGGCGCATGACCCAGACACCCAGCGCAGTGATGGCAGCCACAGTCAACACCATGGAAACCGAGGCCAGCTGAACCGGAATGCGCCAGCGCCGGTCGTTCAGCGGCAACTCCAGCTTCAGGCCCGCGCTGAAGAGCGAGATCAACACGGCAATTTCGGTGAGTCGTTCGAGCACGCCGGCGTCGCTGATCGGGTCCAGTACCAGCAGGCCCAGCCCCGCCGGGCCTATGCCCACGCCCACCGCCAGGTACAGCATGGCCGCACTGAGCGGCAGGCGGGAAATGAAGGAGCTGCTCATCGTCATGACGATGAGCAGGACGCCGACCACGACGAAACCCAGCGTGAAATTCAGGCCTTCATTCATCGGGTCTTGCAGCGGTGGCGCAGGTTCATGGAGTCACTTCAGGCGGGTGAAACCAGGGTTGGCCGCACGCGCCCAGTATGGGCCAGGTGCCTCGGCGGGCTTGCAGGGCGGCTTCCCGCCCGCGTGTCAGCCGGTTACCAGCCGACCAGGCTCAGGCCCACGCTCAGCACGGTACGGCGGCGGTTGTAGTCGATCAGGCTGTCGCCATAGCCGTTGAACAGCTGCACGTGGTAACGCAGGCTGGCGCTGTCGGCAATCGAGGTGGAAGCTTTCATCCATTCCAGCCGGGCCGATCCGCGTGCCTGGGAACGCAGGGAATGGCGCAGGGTCAGGCCCAGGCTGTGGACGCGGTTGATCTGCCAAAGGCCGGCCAGCTCGGCCCGGCCAATGTAGTCGGCGATGTCAGGGTTGTCGTCGTTGCCCGACGATTCGTTCAGGCGCTGCCAGACGCGTGCCTGGAGCTCGAGCCGGCTGTCGCCGCCGAGCTCTTTTTCGGCGGCGCCCATCAGGTAGACCCGGTTCCAGCTGCGCGAGAGCGGCAGGCTCTGTCCGTTCGACTGGTGGTTCAGGGCCAGGCCGCTCAGGCGGTATTTCCAGCCGCCCGGCAGGTCGATCTGGTGCGGGTAGATGTAAATCAGCTCGGGCTCGTGGTCGGTGGTGCGGAAGGGGCGCGACACCGCGCTGTTGAAGAGCTGCCAGTAACTTTGCTGCGTGTAGCCCAGCCACAGCGAATCGCTGCCGGCATCGTCGCCGCTGCCCGAGGCCAGCATGCCTTTGGCGATTTTTGTGCGTACCGATATCTGGAGCTTGGTCTCGTTGCGCCGGTAGTTGAATGGCGTGGTCACCGTGTGGCCGGTCGATGGCGAGGACGGCTGGTTGTTGACACTGTCCGAGCCCGACCACATCAGGCTGATGGGCCGGTAGCCGCGCAGGCCGAAGGTGTCGCAGTCCGAGCCGCGCTGCAGCTCCCAGAAACGCGAAAGCTCGGAGTAGTTGGTGTTGCGGCAGCCGATTTTCTTGCCGTCGCCGGCTTCGGTGGCCATCGCGGGCAGCAGCAGGATGGGCGTGGCCGGCTGGCCGGTTTGCGGGTTGGAAGGGGCGGTGGCCATGTCCGGCGGCGGCGCGCCGGCAGGCAGCTGCGATGCTGCCCAGCTCTTGAAGCAGGCCAGCTGGGCCGCCGGATCGGCGCCCATCGCCTGGCAGGCCTGCCAGCCGAAGCGGTTGCGTTCGGGTGCAGGTGTTGCCGTGCCGCCGGTCTGGGCCTGCGCCAGGCCGGCTGCCAGCAGCCCTGCCCATGCCAGCCGGGAAGCGAAAATTTTCTTCAGGGATGCAGCCATGTCTACCAGCCGGGGATTTTTTCCAGCGTGAACGGGATCTCCGGTGTGTCGGCCGGCGCACTGGCGCTCGTGTCTTTCCATGTGCCTGTCACTTTTTTTCCGCATGATCCTTCTGCCATTTCACCGTTCCAGGTGCCTGTGATGTTGATGCCGTTGGATGACTCATCCAGGGTCAAAAAGCCGTTTTCGAGGTCGCCGGCCAGCTGCGCCCTGGCAGCATGGCCGGTTCCGGGCGGCGCGCCGGCTGCGGGCCGCAGGTCGCGGTTCACATAACCCGCCACGCTGTCGCTAAATTCCGCGTGCCGTTCGATGTGCATTGTGGCATCGGCGGGCAGCCCGGCCGGTGCAGACGCGAACCTGACCCGCCACAGGCCGTAGATGTGGGCCGGCTTGAGCTGTTTTACCGGCACGCAGCCCTCCGCTGCAGGCGCTGGTTTTACTGCATTGTTTTGGGCTCCAGCCCTTATCGGTGCTGCGCAAACAGCTATCAAAAACAGAGTAAACGTGAATGCGTTGAAAGGTGTCATGGCATGTACTGGCGCCGTCATCAGGCGGCGTTCCTGGCGGCCTCGGCGTCGCTGTTGGCCTGCGCCGTGTCCGCGGCGCGTTTTGCAAACTCGGCCCGCAGCGCCTTGATCTTCTCGCGCGGGTCTTCCTTCACCGTGGTCTTGTCCAGCCCCATCTCGGCAATGAAGCGGCTCGGAATACCGGCCACGGTTTCACGGCCCTTTTTGCGCCGGCGCAGCCAGTTGACCGCCAGCGTGCGCTGGGCCCGCGTGATGCCCACATACATCAGGCGGCGCTCTTCCTCCAGGCGCTGCGCAATGTTCTCTGTATTGCTGCCGTCGTCGTCTTCCAGCTTGAAGGGAAGCAGGCCTTCGACGCAGCCGGCCAGCACCACGTGCGGCCACTCCAGCCCCTTGGCCGCATGCAGCGTGGACAAGGTCACCACGTTCTGGTCACCTTCGCGCTCGCTGATGGTCGACAGCAGGGCAATCGTCTGCACCACCTCCAGCATGGTCTTGGTTTCGGCAGCGACCACTGCGCCGGAGCTGTCGTCGATCTGCCCGCCGCAGCGCTGGGCCATCCAGTCGCAGAAATCCATCACATTGGTCCAGCGCGCAGCGGCGACCTTCTCGCTGTCCTCGCTGTCGTAGATGTGTTTTTCGTAGTCGATTTCCTTGAGCCAGGTGGCGAGAAAAGCACGCGCGTCTTCGGCGCCCACGGTGCGTGTGGCGCGGTATTCCAGGTCATTGAGGTAGCGGCCGAATTCATGGAGCGATCCGACCGCCTTGGCCGGCAGAACCGCGCTCAGGGAGTTGCTGAACAGCGACTCGAACAGGCTGAGCTTGTACTGCTCGGCAAAGGTGCTCAGGGCGCCCAGTGTGGTGTGGCCAATACCGCGCTTGGGTGTCTTGATCGAGCGGATGAAGGCCGCGTTGTTGTCATTGTTGACCATCAGGACCATCCAGCTGCACAGGTCCTTGATCTCGGCGCGGTCGAAAAAACTCTGCCCGCCCGAGACCTTGTAGGGAATCTGCGCCTTGCGAAAAGCCTTCTCGAAAGGCTTGGCCATGTGGTTGGCACGGTAGAGGATGCAGAAGTCCTTCCACTCCTTGTGCTGGCCGCCTTCGGCCTGCAGGGTGCCTTCGGCCCGCAGGCTCTGGATGCGCGCCACCACACGTTCGGCCTCGTGTTCCTCGCTGTCGCAGTCGACCACGCGCACCGGCTCGCCTTCGCCGAGTTCGCTGAACAGTGTCTTGGGGAAAAGCTTGGGGTTGGGCGCAATCACGTTGTTGGCAGCGCGCAGGATGGCACTGGTGGAGCGGTAGTTCTGCTCCAGCTTCACGACCTTCAGGTTGGGGTAGTCCTGCGGCAGCTTCTTGAGGTTGTCCAGCGTCGCACCGCGCCAGCCGTAGATCGACTGGTCGTCGTCCCCCACGGCAGTGAAGCGGCCGCGCGCGCCGACCAGCAGCTTGAGCACCTCGTATTGGGTGGCGTTGGTGTCCTGGTATTCATCGACCAGCACATGGCCGAGTGACTTCTGCCATTTCTCGCGCACCGCATCGTGCTCGCGCAGCAGCTTGAGCGGCAGGCCGATCAGGTCGTCAAAGTCCACGCTCTGGTAAGCCGTCAGGCGTTCTTCGTAACGCGCCATGATGCGCGCGATCAGGCGGTCTTCGTCGCTGGCCGCCTGGGCTTCGGCCTGGGCGGCGTTGAGGCCGCTGTTTTTCCAGGCGCTGATGGTCCATTGCCACTGCCGGGCGGTGGCCGCGTCGGTGCTGCCGCCGGCGTCTTTCAGGATGCTGGTCACGTCGTCGCTGTCCAGGATGGAGAACTGTTTTTTCAGCCCCAGGGCTTCGCCGTCCTGGCGCAGCATGCGCACGCCCAGCGCGTGAAAGGTACAGATCAGCACGCCCTTGGCGGCCTGACCGATCAGTTTTTTGGCGCGTTCGCGCATTTCCGCCGCGGCCTTGTTGGTGAAGGTGATGGCCGCGATTTCCTGCGGCTGCAGGCCGGCCTGGATCAGCCGACCTATCTTCTGGGTGATCACCCGCGTCTTGCCCGAGCCGGCACCCGCCAGTACCAGGCAGGGCCCGTGCATGTAGTTGACAGCTTCCTGTTGCGCGAGATTCAGGCCGTTGGCGTGCGAAGGGACGGAGGACGGTGGTGACGACATGCAGTGATCAGGGCGGGCAAAAAAAGGCTGAAGCGCTTGCGGCAGGCCGCGGTGGCGGCCGGCAGAAAATGTGGAAGCGGAAGCGGGCCATCATAGCCAGTCAGCGCCCGGCCAACTTCGCAAGTGACAATAGCGCTTGTGTTAAGCATTCTCCTCGTCACCTTTCCCTTCTTCGCGCTGGTGCTGTGCGGCTACCTCGCCGCACGGCGTGGCCTGCTGCCGCAGGCCGCGATTCCGGGCCTCAATACCTTCGTGCTGTATTTCGCGCTGCCCTGCATGTTGTACCGTTTTGGCGCCAACACGCCGGTCGCGCAGCTGCTCGACGGCAGCCTGGTGGCGGTGTACCTGTTGTGCGCGTTGATCATGGTGGCCTTCACGGTGACCGTCACACGCAGCCCGCGCATCGGCTGGAACGACGCGTCCTTCGGCGCGCTGGTCGCGGCTTTCCCGAACACCGGTTTCATGGGCGTGCCGCTGCTGGTGGCACTGCTTGGTGCGCAGGCGGCCGGTCCGGCCATCGTGACCATTGTGGTGGACCTGCTGGTGACGAGTTCGCTGTGCATTGCCCTGTCGCGGCTTGATTCCGCCGACATCCATGGTGCCGAGGTGGCCGCAAAAAACGCACTCAAGGGCGTGGCCCTCAATCCCATGCCCTGGGCCATCCTGCTGGGCGCCCTGTCCTCCGGCCTGGGGCTAGCGCTGCCAGCGCCGGTGATGCAGACGGTGGCCCTGCTGGCCGATGCAGCCTCGCCCGTTGCGCTGTTCACCATAGGCGCGGTGCTGGCACGCTCGCAGATGAATAGTGTGGAAACCATTCCCCTGAAGGACTACGTGCCGGTCGCGCTGCTCAAGCTGGTGCTGCACCCGCTGCTGGTCGGCCTGATGGGGCTGGGCGCCATCCAGCTAGGCGTGCCCCTGGACCCCTTTGCCCTGACGGTGATCGTGCTGGTGGCGGCTTTGCCGAGTGCCAGTAATGTCTCGCTGCTGGCGGAGCGTTTTGGTGCCAACAATGGGCGCATTGCACGCATTATTTTGCTGTCCACCGTGCTGGCGTTTTTCAGTTTTTCCGGGGCGGTGGCTCTTTTAACGTGAGCGCCCCCCAAAGCTTGTGCACACTCCTCTGGCTAACGACTACATCGGAAATTCTGACGTTGATTGTGAAGGTTTAGAGGGCATCACGGCAGACAGAACCATTCGCGTTTTAGCCCGTCCGCGGCAAGAGAATCGTCGCTAATGATTGGCGAGAACGGCAGCGTACCTTGCGCCGATAAAAACGCTCTCAACTCCAGCGCGTACCGATGAGCATAGTCCTCCTTTGCTGCGTTGGTTTTGTTGCTCCAGTCATTTTCGGAGCATCGTTTGTAGTCAACATGGTGACCGAGTTCATGAAGAAGCGTGCGGTACAGAACTGTGTTGCGTAGCGACTTGGGCGTTACTCGAATCTCGATTCCTCGGCGCGTGTTGTGAACATCGTGACGTCCTGACTTAGCCGATCGAGCTCGCGAGCGCACTCAGGGTCGATTGAATTGGACCACTCGACCGGACACAAGATGCGCTGCTTACGTGTTGGCTGGCGCATCACAATGAAGTCGAATGCAGAAAGAACTTCTGAGCTGCAACGAGACAGCACGGCGCAAATGTCATCGACGGTGCATGGATAAAACCAGTCAGGCCGTGTTGGTTCGATGAAAAAACGGAGTTCGCGTGTACCCACTGTTCGAGTGACGACGGTGTAGGAGCTTAGTTTTTCGTAGTAGCGCTTCGACTCATGCCATGACTCAGGAATGGCCAACTTATTGTTCGAGCCATGTCCGTGTGCCTTGGTGCCGACATTTTTGTTCCGGCGCATGGGGTTCCAGCCAGGTCGCATACCGCTTTTAGCCTCCTAACAGATGGCGAGACGGCCAGACGCGCAGACTCATGTTGCCGCCAATGTTTATGAGAGTTGAAGTCATTCTCTTTGCCTTGAACCTTGTCACCTATCCTGTCCGAATTGAGTAACGTCGAGTTTACTTTCACGACATCTCGGCAGCTGATTGTTGCTATGTCCAACAGACGATACGACGAAATGACCGCTTTGTTGCGTGGCAGCCTCGTCCAGCAGCGCCTGTGACCTCTAATGGACATTTTGTAATTCACGACACCACCCCGTTCGGGCTGAGCCTGTCGAAGCCTGTTCTGAGCTTGACGAAGAACCCTTCGACGAGCTCAGGGTGAACGGATATGAAGTGAGCGACCGTGGGGGCTTTATATGGCCAGCGGGTCCACGTCGATCGCCCAGCGAATCAGGCTTTTGAAGTCACCCTCCTGCCGGGTCTGGTGCAACACGGGCTGCCAGGCCGCCAGGAAACGCTGCAGCGCGGCGCGCGAAGGACTCTCCACCAGCATCTGCGCCCGTTCGATGTTGGCCACGCGCTGGATGGTCATGGGCACGGCCGGGTAGGGCGTGACGGCCTCCATGCCCGGCAGCTGCTGCGTTTGTGCGGCTTCGGCAGCCGCATTCAAAAACGCCTGCGCCACCGCCTGTTCCCGCGCCTCGGCGCGCACCAGCGCCGAGAAACCGAAAGGCGACATGCCGGCCGCTTCCCGTTCTTTCAGCTCCTGCGCAGCAAAAGCAGGGTAGTCGTGTTTTTTCAACGCGCCGAACAGCGGATGCTGCGGATGGAAGGTTTGCACCCACATCTCGCTGGTCTCGCCATGGTCGGCATCTCGCCCGGCGCGGCCCGCTGCCTGCATGAGCAGGCCGAACAGCCGCTCGGGCGCGCGGAAGTCGCTGGAGAACAGGGCACTGTCGGGGTTGATGGCCGCCACCAGCGTGATGTGGCGAAAGTCGTGGCCCTTGGCAATCATCTGCGTGCCGACCAGCACATCGACCTCGCGCGCATGCACGCTGGCCAGCTGCGATTCGAGCGCGCCTTTGAGCCGCGTGGTGTCGGCGTCGATGCGTGCGATGCGAAGCGGGCTGCCGTCCGGACGTGTCACGCCCGCCAGCAGTTCGGCGATATGTTCTTCCAGCCGTTCGGTGCCTTTGCCCACCGGTGCAATGTCGATGTTGCCGCAGCTGGGGCAGGCGCGCGGCACGCGTTCGGTGAAACCGCAGTGGTGGCAGCGCAGGGTGCGGTCTATCTTGTGGAACACCCGGTAGGCGCTGCAATGCGGGCACTCGCTTTTCCAGCCGCAGTCATGGCAGGCCAGCACCGGGGCGTAGCCGCGGCGGTTCAGGAAGATCAGCGACTGCTCGCCGCGCGCGATGCGCTGGCCGATGGCGTCCAGCAGCGGCGGGGCAATCGTGCAGTGTTTCGGCTGGTGGTTCATGTCCACCAGCCTGACGGCCGGCAAGCTGCCTTGCTGCTCGGCGCCGCCTATCCGTTCACTCATCGTGAGGCGCTGGTAACGGCCCACCACAGTCGCCTGCCAGCTTTCCAGCGAAGGCGTGGCCGAACCCAGCAGGACACGACAAGCCCCCACGCTCCCCACTTCGTGTGGTTCGCTGCCCCCCGGGGGGGCGCTGCGCCTGCGGCCCGGCGAAGCCGGTTCCGCGGCCCCGGCTGGTGAAGAAGAAGCCCCCACGATTGTTATCTGGCTTGCTTCGTTGCCCCCGGAGGTCTCCTTGTCACTCGCCTCCGGCGGCGAACTTTCCAGCATCGCGCGGTATACCGCCAGGTCGCGTGCCGAATAACGCGCGCCTTCCTGCTGCTTGTAGCTCGGGTCGTGTTCTTCATCCACGACGATCAGGCGCAGGTTGGGCAGGGAGGCGAAAATCGCCATGCGGGTGCCCAGCACCAGCCGCGCCTGGCCGGCATGTGCGGCCAGCCAGCTCTTGAGCCGCTGCGCGGGTGTCAGGCCGCTGTGCAGCGCCACCACCTGCGCCTTGCCGAGGTGGGCAAAACGCTCCTCGAAGCGGGCCTGCAGTTGCGGCGTGAGGTTGATCTCGGGCACCATGACCAGCACCTGGGCGCTGGGGTCCTTGGCCAGCACGCTGGCCGCTGCGCGCAGGTAAACCTCGGTTTTACCGCTGCCGGTGGCGCCAAACAGCAGTGCGGGCCGGGTATCAGCATCAAATTCGGCAATTGCCCTTGTCTGCTCTGCGCTCAGTGCTATCAAAGTCGTAGTGTCGGGGGCTGAGTCAACGGCAGCGGCCGGACGTTTGAGGCGGCGCGCCAGTTGCACCATGCTCAACTCACGCAGTTGCGGCGGCAACGCAGCCAGCGCCACTTCGCCGATGGAGCGCTGGTAATAACCGGCCGTGAAGCTGACCAGCCGGCGCCAGGTGGCCGACAGCGGTGCCAGGCCGTCCAGCGCGCCCAGCACCGACCTGGCTTGGGCCGGCAGCAAGTCTCCACTGTCAGGCAACTGCGCCCACACCACGCCCAGCACCTCGCGCTTGCCCAGCGGTACGCGTACCAGGCTTCCTGGCAGAAGTGGTTGCTCGCTGGCATAAGTCAGCGGCCCGGCCACGCTGCTGTGCGCCGGGGTGGCAACAACAATGCTGAGCCAGTGCGTCATGGGTGGGCAGATAGGCGAAGGACAGTTAAGGCGATAGTCTTAAGATACATTTAAAAACATGGAGCTAAGTGCTTGATTTAAAAAAGCTTTGGGCGTCTTCCAAGGTTTCTGTGGATAACTTTGTTGATAGATTGCCCCCGCGCTGTCCGGGGCCTTATAAACCAAGGGTTTTTCTTGAATTGCCCGCAAAAAAAGCAGTTTGAAGATCCTATATAAATCAAGCACTTAGACGCGCTATGGCTTTGATAGCGGGGAGCCGGCCTGTTACAGCTTCATGCGGCACCGCAGCACAAATTTTGTGAATAAGTCATGCCTGCAGAGCGGAATTTTTGTGCTAGCCGGCGTGGAAACCCTGGATTAATGCGGTGTTCCGGTGCGCATCCGGCGCGAATGCGCATGGACAGCCCGCACCAGCACCTCGACGTTGTCGGGCGGGGTGTGCTGGCTGATGCCATGGCCGAGGTTGAAGATGTGGGCCGGACCGTTGCTGCGCGCATCCAGGTGGGGAGCGCCAAAGCTTTCCAGCACCTGAACCACCTCCTGCTCGATCTGCGCCGGGCTGGCAAACAGGACGTTGGGGTCCAGGTTGCCCTGCAGCGCCATGCGCGCGCCCACGCGGGCTCGTGCCTGCGCAAGGTTCACGGTCCAGTCCAGCCCCAGGACTTCGCAATCCAGCTGGGCCATCTGTTCCAGCCAAAGCCCCCCGCCCTTGGTGAACACCAGGCGGGGAATGGTCACGCCGTCGTGTGTCCGCTTGAGCTGGCTGAGCACGCGCTGGGTGTAGGCCAGGCTGAAGGTGTGGAAGGCTGCGTCGGCCAGTACGCCGCCCCAGCTGTCGAAAATCATCACCGCCTGGGCGCCGGCTTCGATCTGCGCATTCAGGTAGGCGGCCACGGCGTCGGCGTTGATGGCCAGCATCTTGTGCATCAGGTCGGGGCGCTGGTAAAGCATGGTCTTGACGAGGCGGTAATCGTCCGAGCCTGCCCCTTCGACCATGTAGCAGGCCAGCGTCCAGGGGCTGCCGGAAAAGCCGATCAGCGGCACGCGGCCGTTCAGGGCCTTGCGGATCGAGGTCACCGCGTCGAACACGTAGCGCAGCTTTTCCATGTCCGGAACCTGCAGCTTCGCCACCGCAGCCTCGTTGCGCACCGGCGTTGCAAAACGGGGCCCTTCGCCGAGCGCAAACGACAGGCCCAGGCCCATGGCGTCGGGCACGGTCAGGATGTCGGAGAACAGGATGGCCGCGTCCAGCGGATAACGCTCCAGCGGCTGCAGCGTGACTTCGGTGGCGTAGTCCGGCGAAGTCGCCAAACCCATGAAACTGCCGGCCTTGGCGCGGCTGGCGCGGTATTCGGGCAGGTAGCGCCCGGCCTGGCGCATCAGCCAGACGGGGGTGTAGTCGGTGGCCTGGCGCAGGCAGGCACGCAGAAAGGTGTCGTTTTGGAGGGGAGCAAACATGCCCCGATTGTCTCAGGTGTGGACGCGGGCGATGGGGGGCCTTTTTTGCGGCACGGGCGCTGGCCGCAGCACCGATTCGGGCCTACCATGCCTGTCATGGGGTGTGAGCTTCTTCCTGACCCGACAAGGAGGCCGGCATGCGCATGAACGACCACGAGTACTTTCGCAGCTGCATTGCCAGGGAGCGGCATCTGGCACAGCTGCTGGGCCATCAGCACATCGAAGAGTGTTATGAAAGCGCGGGCACGCTGTGGGACAACGCCCAGGCCCTGCCGCAGTGGACGCGCGACTGGCAGGCGTGCGGACCTCTGATGACCGAGTACGGCCTCTCGGTGGTGTACGGGCCGGAGCCCGGGCAGGCGCACGGCGGTTGCGCCAGGATAGGTTCGACCGTGGTCCAGTTTGCGGACCATCCGTCGCGGGACCGCGCGGTGATGTACGGCATTGTCAAGGAGCTGATCGTGCTGCTGGAGCATGGCCGGGCCGCTGTCCGGGCCGCGTAGCCCGCCATGCGGCGAGCACTTCACCTGACCAGCGTTTTCATGAAGTCTTCCAGCGCGGCTATCGGCAGGGGCTTGCAAAACAGGTAGCCCTGGTAACACTCGCAGCCGTGGCGCGAGAGAAAGTCGCGCTGCGCCGCGGTTTCCACGCCCTCGGCCACCACGCTCAGCCCCAGGCTTTGCGCCAGGCCGATGATGGTGCGGGCAATCGCCGCATCGTTGGGGTCGCGCAGGATGTCCTTTACAAAAGACTTGTCTATTTTCAGCTGGTCCAGCGGCAGCCGTTTCAGGCAGGACAGCGAGGAGTAGCCCATGCCGAAGTCATCGATCGAGAGGGTGACGCCCATGTCCTTGAGCGCGGCCATCTTGCTGATGGTGACTTCCATATCGTCGGCCAGCAGGCTTTCGGTCAGCTCCAGCTTGAGCTTGTAGGGGCTGACCTGGGTTTCTTTCAGCGCGGCCATGACGAGGTCGACAAAGTCGCTGTGGCGGAATTGCCGCACGCTCACGTTGACCGCAATGCTCAGCGCCGCCGTATCCGGCCGGTGCGCCCAGGCGGCCAGCTGGCGGCAGGCGGTTTCCAGCGCCCACTGGCCCAGCGGGAGTATCAGCCCGCCGTCTTCGGCGGCGGGGATGAATTCCGAAGGCTCCACCAGGCCGCGGCTGCCATGCTGCCAGCGCAGCAGGGCCTCCACACCTGTCATGCGCCCGTCGCGGCCCACCTGCGGCTGGTAATACAGGATGAACTGGTTTTCGCGCAGGCCCTGGCGCAGGTCCGACTGCAGTGCCGCATTGGCCGACACCGCCGCCTGCATGACCGGGTTGAAAAAACAAAGGGTGTTGCGCCCGGCGACCTTGGCCTGGTACATGGCCAGGTCCGCCTGTTTCAGGAGGTCGCCGATGGCGTGCTCCGTGTGGTCGAAGGAGGTGATGCCGATGCTGCAGGTGCTGTAGTGCTGGTAGCCGGCCAGGCTGTAGGGTTCGCAGAGCGCCGCCAGGATTTTTTCCCCCACCGCCCTGGCCTGGGCGGCCGCTGCCTGCGGGTCGTCGCCCAGGTCGTCCAGCAGGATCACGAATTCGTCGCCGCCCAGCCGCGCCACCATGTCGGCCGGCCGCACGCAGGCTGACAGGCGCTTGGCCACTTTCTGCAGCAGCAGGTCGCCTTTCTGGTGGCCCATGGTGTCGTTCAGGGCCTTGAAGTTGTCCAGGTCGACAAACATCAGCGCGCCGGCCCGCTGCTGCTCCTGGCCGCCCAGGGTTTTGTGCAGGCGGTTCATCAGCAGCTGGCGGTTCGGCAGTTGCGTCAAGGCGTCGTAAAACGCCAGGTGCCTGATCTCGCTTTCGGTCGCCTTGCGCCGCGTGATGTCGCGGCCCACGGCCACCCAGTGCGTGAAGAAGACGCCCACATCGTCGGCCACCGGCACGATGTCGACTTCCATCCAGAAGTGCCTGCCGTTTTTCTTGTAGGTGATGAGCTCGGCCTGGACCGGTTCGCCCCGGCGGAAAGCCGACCGGATGCGCCTGAGTTCGCTGCGCTCGGTCAGCGGGCCGCACAGGAGCTGCGGCGACTGGCCCATGGCCTCGTCGCGGCTGTAACCGGTATGCCGCTCGAAGGCGTTGTTGACGAAGATGATGCGCAGCCCCGGTTTCCCGGAAGGTACCGCCTCGGCAATGATCACGATGTCGTTGAGGCGCGAGATGCTGGTTTCCAGCAGCATGAGCTGCTCACGGGTCTGGCGCTGTTTGCTGACATCTCGAAAATAAATGGCCAGCCCGTCGGGAAAAGGATGGGCGCGCACTTCAAACCATTTGTCCAGCGGCGCGTAGAGGGCTTCGAACTCCACCTGGCGATGGCCCGTGACGGCGGCCTGCACCTGTTCGGAAAACGAGGTGTTGACGACGCCCGGAAATTCTTCCCAGATGCTTTTGCCCAGAAGCTCCGCGGCGCTGGACCTGCGCAGCAGCCGCACCCCTTCGCTGTTGATATAGGTAAACCGCCAGTCCGGGTCCAGCGTGTAGAAGCCCTCGGTGATGCTCTCCAGCGTGATGCCCAGCCGGGTGGCCAGCCGCTGCGCATCTTCCTCGGTCTGGCGCATGGACGTGCGGATGCGCGCACGCTCGGCGGCCATGGCGCGGCGTTCGCGGCGCTGCCGGTGCAGGTCCAACTGGCCTGCCACCAGCTCCGCCAGCGTTTCCAGGTCCTGCTCCTGTTCGGGGTTCAGGCTTCGCGGCGCCCGGTCCATCACGGCCAGCACGCCCCTCAGCGTGCCGTCCTGCCCGGGAATGGTGATGCCCCGGTAAAAGTGGATGCCCGGTGCGCAGCGCGCCGGCAGCAGGGGCTGGCGCGGCGGTGTCTCCAGTGCTGCGGCGCACAGCGTGACGAGTCCCTCGCGCTCGGCTGCGCCGAAACCCGTGCCCGAGCTGAAAACGGCCTGGCCATTTTCAAGCAGCACCACCATGGCCATGGCGGCATCGCAGGACCGGGCGGCCAGCAAGGCCAGGCGATCGGTATCCGGCGGGAGGATGGGCGTGCGAACCTGCGATGAGGCTGGCGGATTGGCGACAGGATGAACGGTAGACAACGACACGGATGGGCACCTGCTTTCAGGAAGACAAAAGAAGATGCTGAGGGATTGCCGCGGATTTTTCCCGGGAGATTTGCAAGTGTGCGCACGAAACCGTTGCAAAACGTAGACCTGCATGCCGGACACAAAGCTGTCCTACGCGGGCTGTCGGAAAACGCCGATCGACACGGCGGTAGATGGCCTAGTGGCTGTTCACACTTGCATAAAAAGTGTGAACAGACCCTAGCGCACCGGCAGAAACTGCAGGAAGGTGGCGCCCGCCAGGCTTTGCACGTAAGTGATCACGGCGCGGCGATATTTCTCGGTCAGGACTTCGGACAGCAGGTCGAGCCGGCCGATGAGCTTGCCGAACTCGCGCTCGAAACTCAGGTTGCGTTCGCGTTCCGAAATTTCATCGGCCAGCAGCAGGGGCTGGCCGGCTGTATTGCGCCGGGTGGCCAGCAGCCAGACCGCCGACTCGATGTTGCGTGCCGCGTTGTAGATGTGCTGCGCATCAAGGCCATCGAGGAGGTAGAACTCGGTCTTGTCGTTGTGCGCAACGATCAGCATGTCGGCGCTGGCATAGATGAAGGCCGCCACGCGGTCGCCCTTGAAGTCGAGGCTCAGGGCCAGCGACAAGGCTGCAATGTCGCGTTTGCCCTGCAGCTCGGGCCAGGGCGCGCGGCTGTCGATGGCGCTGCGCACCCGCAGGATGGCCGCGTCGCGGCTCGGGCTGCCGGTTTTGCGCCATTCCGCCGGATTGCGCCGGTACAGCTTGTCGAGCAGCCGGTACAGGCTGTCGAGGTTGTCGCGCATGCCCAGGGTGGCCATGCGGTTCACATCCGATTGCGCCAGTTCAGCCGTGGTCAGGGGCGCGACCTGGGTTTCGCCGCGGTGCACCGGCGCGGTCTGGATGCACCCGACCAGCAACAGGGCCGGCAAACACAGGAGAGGAAGCAGCAGGGGCCGGCGCGGGGTGGGCATGCCCGATTATCGGGGGCGCCCTGCATCGCGCACCAGAATGGCCGGTGGCTGTTTTATCGAACGCTGCTGTTTGACAACAGCCCGCGCGACTGCAGCACCTTGTGATCGATTTTCAGGCAATGGTCCTGCACCACCAGCAAGCCGGCTGCCTCTGCTTTTGCGGCGGCGGCTGGGTGGCGGATGCCTAGCTGCATCCAGACGGCTTTGGCGCCTATGGCGATGGCCTCATCGACGACGGGTGGAATGTCCTCGCTTTTGCGAAAGCAGTTCACCAGCTCGATGTGTTCATGCTGCGCCGCCTCTGTCAGGCTGGGGTAGGCTTTTTCGCCCAGCACCTCGGTGGCATTCGGGTTGACCGGGATGATGCGGTAGCCCTGGGCCTGCATGTAGCGTGACACGTCGAAACTGGCTCGGTGCGGTTCGGGCGACAGCCCCACCACCGCAATCGTGCGGTAGTGCGTGAGGATGTAGGGCATGCGTTCGGCGGGCGGGATGGCGGCCATGGGTTTCCTCAGGCTTTGTACTTGATGGAGCAGCCGTAGGCCCGGGAGGACGCTGTGCTGATCGATTTGCCGCCCAGTGCTTCGTTGAGCCCCTGGCGCACATAGTTGGTGGCTGTCTTGATGTCGTCCACGCGCGCCGAAGGAATGCTGTCGATCGCTCCGGCATACACGAGCTGGCCCTGCGGGTTGACGATGTACATGTGCGGCGTGGTTTTGGCGCCGTAAAGCTGGCCGATTTTGCCGGACTCGTCCATCAGCGTGGCGGTGGCCGCTGCCTGCTTGTTGCCCATCCAGCCGGCCAGTTTGCCGGGTGCCAGGTAGTCGCCGCTGTCGGCTTCGGTCGAATTGATGGAGAGCCAGACCACACCCTTGTCGGCGAACTCTTTCTGCAGGCCCTGCATGTTGCCGCTGTAGTGTTTCTGCACAAAGGGGCAGCCGGGGTTGGTCCATTCCAGCACCACCAGCTTGCCCTTGTAGTCGCTCAGGCGGTGTGTTTTTCCGGTGGTGTCCACCGCGGAAAACTCAGGGGCGGCCTGGCCGACCGCGGCGGTGGCTGCATGGGCATGCTGCAGGAAGGTGGCGGCCCAAGGGGCGGCGAGCAGTGCGCCCGAGAAAGCGCGGCGATTGACGGAATGATTCAACATGGCTTGAACTCCTTGAGTGGTGAACGACAGAGGACAGACAGTTTCTACAGTTTGGCCAGTTCAGCCCGGACATCACTGACCGACAAAATTTCCGACAGCACCACGGGCGCGCGGCCGGGCTTGTAAATCACATACACAGGTACGCCGTTGCGGCCCAGTTGGGACAGCGCCGCCGTTACCGCTGGGTCGCGCCGGGTCCAGTCGGCGCGCAGCAACGCGACATTCCTGGCGTCCATGTCGGCCAGCACGTCGGCATTGGCCAGCGTGGTCGTCTTGTTGTACTGGCAGGTCACGCACCAGGCCGCGGTGAAGTCGACAAACACGCTCCGGCCTTCTGCCGTGAGCTGGTCCACGCGGCCCGGCTCCCAAGCCTGCCAGCGGCCCGACGATACCGCCGCGGCACTGGAGGCCCCCAGAGGCTTGATGACATTTTGGCCGATAGCCCATATCCCTGCTACGCCAATCGCTATCGAAAGCGTAGCGGCTACCGTGCGGCTGCGGCCCTTGAGCGTCAGCGACCACAGTACCAGCGCCATCAGCACCAGCAGTGCCAGCAGCGCGCCGGCGCCGTCGATACCGCTTTGCTGGCCCAGCACCCAGACCAGCCAGGCGACGGTGGCAAACATCGGAAAGGCCATCAGTTGCCTGAAGGTCACCATCCACGCGCCCGGGCGCGGCAGGACGCGTGCTACAGCCGGCAGTGCGCTGGCCGCCAGGTAAGGAAGGGCCATGCCAACGCCGATGGCGGCAAACACCGCCAGTGCCTGCAACGCCGGCAGGCCCACGGCGTAACCGAGCGACGCGCCCATGAAGGGCGCGGTGCAGGGCGAGGCCACCGCGGTGGCCAGCACCCCGGTCAGGAAGGCATTGAGGGTCGGGTTTTTGGCCTGCAGGCCGGCCACCCGGCCGGGCAGGAAGCTGCCGAATTCGAACAGGCCCGCGAGGTTGAGGCCGATCAGCGTGAACAGCACGGCCAGCGCCGCCACCACGGCCGGGCTTTGCAGCTGGAAGCCCCAGCCGAGCTGCTCGCCGGTGGCGCGCAGGCCCAGGAGCAGGGCGCCCAGCGCCAGGAAGGACAGCACCACCCCAGCGCTGTAGGCCAGGCCGCCGGCCAGGCGCACGGACTGCTTTTTCTCTTTGGCGAAACCCACGACCTTGATGGCCAGCACCGGGAACACGCAAGGCATGAGGTTCAGGATGATGCCGCCCAGCAATGCCCCCAGCAGGGCCGCAAGCAACGTGAGCGGCGAGGCGCTGGTGCCGGTGGGCGGTGCGCCCAGCGCGGCATTGGCCTTGAGCGCCGCCTCCAGTGCCGGGGGCACGGTTGCGGCAGCTGCTGTTGCCGGCCAGTCGCCCTTGACCGGCGCCTCGATGCGGTACGCGGTTTTGTCCAGCGCCACCACCACCACCACCGGCATCAGGCGTGGGCTTTCCGTGCGCTGGCCCGACAGCGGCAATTGCGCCGTCCACACCGGGCCTTGCCAGGCTTGCTGCCAAGCGCCGGCGGGTTCGATCACGTTGCCGGTTTCAGGAAAAAACTGCAGGGTCTTGCCCTGCAGCCCGGCCGGCAAACCACGCAGGGCCACCTTGATGCTGTTGGCGCCAACGTCCACCTGGCTGCCCGCTGCAGCCAGCGGTTGCGGGCTGGCGGCGAAGGCAGCGGCGAAGAGGCTGCTGCTGGCGCCGGTGGAGCTTTTTGCCGGTATCCGCAACGCAAAATCGCCTTCCTGCGGAATACATTCCTTCTTGCAGACCAGCCAGCTGGCCCTGAGCTGGATATCCAGGTGGGCGGCGTCAAAGCCCGGTGCAATCTTCAGCGGCACCGGCAGCAGCACGGTGCCTTCGTAACCATAGTTGGCGAGTGTGCCGATGGGTATTTTTTTTGGCGTCGGCCAGGCGATTTCGCCCGCCGTGACACCGGCCGGCAGTGTCCACTCGAGCAAGGTCGGCAGGCCGGAATCGCCGGAGTTTTTCCAGTAGGTGTGCCACTCGGGAATGTGTGCCAGCTGCAGGCCCACCCAGACCGGCTTGCCGGCATCCACACCGTCCGGCGCCCAGGCCAGCAATTCGGCCCGAACCTGGTCAGTGTTGACCGCCGTGCTTTTGGCGGCTTTGCTGGTGAAGTTGATTTGGGCTGCAGCCCCCGTCACCATTGCGCAAGTAGCTATCAAAAACAGAGCGGACGCGAAGCGCTGGAAAATCATGGTCATGGTGTGAGCGGTGCCACCGCCTTTAGTTCCTGGGCGCCAGGGGCTGGGCCTCAGACGGTATTGTCCGGCAGTGCGCGCGTTGATGCCCAGTGGGGGTCAATCGGCGTCGGGCAACAGCTAGGGTTGGGTGAAGACCGCCGGCAGCTTTTTCGGGGCCCGGATGCGCAACTGCTTGTTGACGTTCTCCCGGCCAAAGACCACCTCGATGTCGCCTACCCCCACGCCGAACAACGGCGCAAGAAAACGCAGCATGTGCTCGGTCGCCTTGCCGGCTTGCGGGGCACCCGTCACGCTGACCTTGAGCTGGGTACCCTTGGGTTTGCCAATCGCATCGCGGCTGGCCGACGGCTTGCCCAGGATGTTGACCACCAGCACCTCGTCGTCCCAGGCAAAAAAGGAGTCGCCGGTGGCGTTGGGCGGGCGCATCCGAAAATTCAGGCGGCGAAGCCCAGCACCACGCGGCGTGTGCTCGCACTCTTCTTTTCGATCTTGGTGACGATCACCGTGCCGATCTCGGATGTGTTGGCCACATGGGTGCCGCCGCAGGGCTGGAAATCGATCATCTGCCCTGTCCCGATGCGGATGGTGCGCACCTGGCCGCTGCCGCGTGGCGGCTGCACACTCATGCTTTTGACCAGGGCCGGGTTCGCATCGAGCTCCGCATCGGTGATGCTGCCTACCGCCACCGGGTGCGCCGCGGCCACCAGGCGGGCGATGCCGGCGCTCAGGGCGTCCTTGTCCAGGGGGTCCGTCATGTTGAAATCGAGCCGCGCATAGTCGGGCGTGATGGAGCAGCCGTTGACGAGCTGCGGCACCAGGTGGCACAGCAGGTGGGTGGTGGTGTGAAAGCGCATGAGCCGGTGCCGGCGCGCCCAGTCGATGCGGGCAATCACCGGGTCTCCCACCTGCAGGCCTGTCTGCAGCAGAGCCTCCAGCACCGGGGCGTCGGCATCCGGCAGAGCGGGCAGGTGGCAGATGGCTTCGGTGAACTGGCCTTCCGCGTTTTTGCCCTTGCGCGTGTCGACGATGATGATCTCGCGGCCGTCGGCCAGCACCAGCACACCGGCATCACCTGCCTGGCCGCCGCCCAGCGGGTAAAACACCGTACGGTCCAGCACCAGACCCTGCTCGCTGATGGCTGTGACCGTGGCCGTGCATTCAGTGAGATAAGCGTCGCCGCGAAACAGGTTTTGCGTCATGGTTTGATAATACCGGCATGAACCGCCCTGCGTCATTGCCCGCCACCCCTGGTCCCGAGAAGCGGGCGCGCATCGTCCTGGCCACGCTGAACGCCAAATACATCCACGCCTCACTGGGCCTGCGCTACCTGCTGGCGAACATGGACAGGCACGGCGGCACCGGGCTGCGTGCGCAGACGCAGCTGCGCGAGTTTGTCATCGGCCAGCCCGGAACCCGCATGGTGGAAGAACTGCTGGCCCTGCAGCCCGAGGTGATCGGGCTGGGTGTGTACATCTGGAACGTGGTTGAAACCACGCAGGTGGTGCGCCTGCTGAAAACCCTGAGGCCCGGCATCAAAATTGTGCTGGGCGGCCCCGAGGTCAGCCACGAAGTGGAGCAACAGGAGATCTGCCAGCTGGCCGACCATGTAGTGACCGGCTGGGGCGACGTGAGTTTTCCCAAGCTGTGCCGCGCCCTGCTCGACGGCCCGAAACCGCTGATGAAAGTGATCGCCGGCGAACAGCCCGCGCTCGGCGAGCTGGCGCTGCCTTACCAGGACTACAGCGACGAGGACCTGGCGCAGCGCCTGCTGTATGTCGAGGCTTCGCGCGGCTGCCCTTTCAAGTGCGAGTTCTGCCTGAGCTCGCTCGACAAAACCGCCTGGGCGTTCGATCTGGATCTTTTCATGGCCGAGATGGAGGCGCTGTATCGCCGCGGCGCGCGCAACTTCAAGTTTGTCGACCGCACCTTCAATCTGAAGATCGACAACTCGGTACGCATCCTGCAGTTTTTCCTGGACCGGATACGGGAGGCGTCTGATGTGTTTGTGCATTTCGAAGTGGTGCCCGACAGCCTGCCGGACCGGCTGAAAGAATTGATTGCACAGTTCCCCGAGGGCTCGCTGCAGTTCGAGATCGGTATCCAGAGTTTCAATCCCGAGGTGCAGCAGCGCATCTCGCGCAAACAGGACAACGGCAAGACCGCCGACAACCTGCGCTGGCTGGTCAGCCAAAGCCGGGCCCATGTGCATGCCGACCTGATCTTCGGCCTGCCCGGCGAGACGCTGGAAAGTTTCGCCGAGGGTTTTGACCGCCTTTACAGCCTGGCGCCGCATGAAATCCAGTTCGGTGTGCTCAAACGTTTGCGCGGCACACCGATCACGCGGCACACGGCAGAGTTTGCAATGGCTTACGACCCGCACACGCCCTACACCATCCTGCAGAACTCCACGGTGGACTTTGCGGCCATGCAGCGCATCAAGCGTTTTGCGCGTTATTGGGAGATGGTGGCCAATTCGGGGCGGTTTGCAGTCGCATTGAGGCTGCTGCTGGAACCGGGCTCGGCCTTCCAGCACTTTCTCAACTTCAGCGACTGGCTCTGGCAGACGACCGGCAAGACGCATGAGTTTGCGCTGGAGAAACTGGTGGATCTGCTGTTTGCGCACCTGGTGCAGGTGCGCCTGCTCGATCCGCAGCTTGTGAGCACTGCACTGCTGGCGGATTACCAGGCCAGCGGCGCGCGGGCCCGGCCTCGCTGCCTGGCGGGTTTGTTCGGCGGCGCGCAAAAGCCGCAATCAGCCGGAAAGAGCCTGACCGAACGGCAAAACCGTCACATGAGCCAGCAGAAAAGCCTGCGCGAAGACATTCGCCAGGCCGCCGCGGCTGCCTGACCAGCAAGCGGCACAATACGGCCATGACAACGCCAAGCCAGCGCCGCTATTTTTGGGCCGACCTGAAGAGCCCCGACTTTGCCCGGCTGGACCTGGCGCGGACCATCGCCGTGTTGCCGGTGGCCGCCATCGAGCAGCATGGCCCGCACCTGCCGCTGAACGTGGACGCAACGCTGGTGGACGGTGTGATTGCCGCCACTTTGCCGCATTTGCCACCCGCTGCGCCGGTACTGTTTTTGCCCACCCAGTCAGTGGGCATGAGCCCGGAGCATGCCCGCTTCGGCGGCACGCTCACGCTCAAGGCCGAAACCGTGATCCACCTCTGGACCGAGATTGCCGAGTGCGTGGCGCGCAGCGGCGTCAAGAAACTGGTGCTGCTTAATTCGCACGGTGGTCAGGTTGGTTTGCTGGATGTCGTGGCGCGCGACCTGCGGGCGCGGCTCGATATGCTGGTGTATAGCGTGAACTGGTTCAATCTGCCGCTTGTTGACGAACAGGGAAGTTCGGTGGGTAATTTATTCAGTGTGGACGAGCATCGCTTTGGTATTCACGCTGGCGAGATTGAGACGTCGATGATGCTGGCCCTCAAGCCCGAGCAGGTGGACATGGCGCAGGCCCAGAATTTCCATTCCACCTCGCAGGATCGGGCCCAAAAGTTCAACATGCTCGGTGACGGCCGCAGTGCCAAGCTAGGCTGGCAAATGCAGGACTACAACCCGCAAGGTGCGGTCGGCAATGCCGCCGCAGCCACCGCAGACAAAGGCCGTGCATTGTTAGGGGCTGCAGGTCGCAACTTTGCGCAACTCCTGACCGAAATTGACCAGTTGTCCAGCGAAACGCTGAGCAACAAAACGGCGTTTTGAAACACCGCGCAGGTGGCTCTTGCCATCGACGGCAACTCGTGTTGCCTGCATAAATAACTGTATTTATGTACAGTCTTTCGATCAAGTGCAGTGGTGCGTTCAGAAATCGAAAGGAAAAATCCATGTTCAAGGGAAGTTGCTGCTGTGGTGCCGTCCGTTTCAGCCTGGGGGCGCCACCCACCATGATGGGCAACTGCCACTGCACTCGTTGCCGAAAGGTCGGGGCGAGCACATTTGTATTTGTCAAACGCGACGGATTCACCCTGGATGCCGGAGCGGACTGTGTGGCCACCTATGCGCCCGAATTGCCCTACAAATACAACCGGTGTTTCTGCAGCAAGTGCGGCACAGCACTCGGCGAGATCAATTCATCCAGCGCGTCTTTTCCTGTTGCCGCCAATTGCTTTGATGATGAACTCCAAGTGAAGAACCTGTTCCATGAGTTCGTGAGCGAAAAGCCAGCTTGGTACAGCATTTGCGACGACGCAAAGCAGTTTTCTCATCACCCCCACAAGTAGCTGACCGCCCACCTCCAGCCTGTCCGCCCGAGTCCAAAAGGACAAATTTCCGGCGCAAGCTTCGCTCCATCCCGGACGCTGACACGGACTGAAGTCTCTGACTGACACACGGCCTTGTTGGCCGTGACACAGTGACAGGGTTGGTGCCTTGCACCGCGACCCAAGGAGTCACCTCATGGCAGTTGCAAAAAACCTGATTTCCGGCAAACCCTTACCGGCCACAGTGGCTCTGACCATGCTGCTTGCCGCCGGTCTGACGGCCTGCGGCGATACCTCCAAGTTGCCCGCCGACGCCGATGTGGGCGCCACCCCGACCCTGACCGAACCCGTCAAGTCCCTGCTTCCCACCCTGAACATTGCCCCCGCGCAGGGCTGGCCCGAGGGCGTGAAACCGCAACCCCCGGCCGGCACGACGGTTACCGCGCTGGCCAGCGGACTGGACCACCCGCGCTGGGTCTACGTCCTGCCCAATGGCGACGTGCTGGTGGCCGAGAGCAACAAGCCGCCCAAGCCGGACACCGGTTTCAGCCTGCGCGGCTGGGTCATGGGCAAGGTCATGAAACGGGCCGGGGCTGAAGTTCCCAGCGCCAACCGCATCACCCTGCTGCGTGACACGGACGGTGACGGCAAGGCGGAAACCCGCACCGTGTTCATGCAGGGCCTGATGTCTCCGTTCGGCATGGCGCTGGTCGGCAAGGAGCTGTTCATCGCCAATGCCGACGCGCTGGTCAAGGTGCCGTATGAAGAAGGCCAGACGGCGATCACGGCCGCGCCGGTCAAGGTGGTGGACCTGCCGGGCGGCCCCATCAACCACCACTGGACCAAAAACGTGATTGCCAGCCGCGACGGCAGCAAACTGTACGTCACGGTTGGCTCGAACAGCAACATCGGCGAGAACGGCATGGACAACGAGGTGGACCGGGCTGCCATTCTCGAAGTCGATCCCAAGACCGGCACGCGGCGCCTGTTCGCCTCCGGCCTGCGCAACCCCAACGGCTTGGGCTGGGCACCCGACGGCTCGCTGTGGACCGTGGTCAACGAGCGCGACGAAATCGGCAGCGACCTGGTGCCCGACTACCTGACCTCGGTGAAGGACGGCGCGTTCTACGGCTGGCCCTACAGCTACTACGGGCAGACCGTGGATGTCCGCGTCACGCCGCCGCGGCCGGACCTGGTCGCCAAGGCGCTTGCGCCCGACTACGCGCTGGGTTCACACGTTGCGCCGCTGGGTCTGGCCTTCTCGGAGGGCAACCAGCTGCCGTCTTCCCTGGCCAGCGGCGTGTTTATCGGCGAACACGGTTCCTGGAACCGCAAGCCGCTGAGCGGCTACAAGGTGGTGTTTGTGCCTTTCGTGGGCAACAAGCCTTCGGGCAAGGCGGTGGATGTGCTGACGGGTTTTCTCAGCCCCGATGGCAAGGCCTATGGCCGGCCTGTGGGCGTGGCCATCGACAAGCGCGGCGCCCTGCTGGTGGCCGACGACGTCGGCAACGTGGTCTGGCGCGTGGCCAGCACACCGGTGCGTTAGCGCTCACCGGGGCGCTATCGCGTATTTAAAGGAGGAAAGTGCCTGTAACCCCTTATGTGGTGTGCGCAAGTAGCTCCTGATTTAATAGCTAACCAGAAGACGTGGTCCGGCTACCGCAGCGTCGCCAGATAGGCCGCCATGTCGCGCGCATCGCCCTCGCTCACACCCATGTCGGGCATGGCGGTCAGCGGCTTGACGGCTTTCGGCTGGCGGATCCATTGCACCAGGTTGTCCGGCGTGTTGGCCAGCTTGCCGGCAATCAGGCTGCGGCTGGTCAGGCCCTGCAGCGGTGGCCCGACATTCGGCGATGAGCTGGTGATGCCGGGAATCGTGTGGCAGGCCTGGCAGGCGTATTGACCCAGTGCCAGCTTGCCGCGTTCCAGGTCACCGCTGCGGCCTGCCGCTGTGGTTTCCTTTGGGAGTGGTGCCGCAACAGCGTTCCGTGCCGCCTGCGCATAAGCCTGCGGGCTCAGGGTGGGCAGGACACTCACAAAAGCCACCACGTCCCACAGCGCTTCATCGTCGAGCCGGAACTGCCAGGCCGGCATGCCGCTCATCTTGATGCCGTGCCGTGTGATCCAGTAAATCTCGCTTGGGCGCCAGCGCTGCAGCGCGTCCACCAGTGGTCCGGGTGCGGGCTGCATGCTTTTGCCGATGTCCGACTGCGCCACCCCCGGCGCACCGTGGCACTGCACACAGTGGTCACGAAACAGCGCGGCGCCGCGCCCCAGCCGCAGCGCATCGTCCAGCGGCGGTGCCGTGATGTTGCGGGCACGCCAGCGCACCGACTGGCGCATGGTGGTTTCCAGCAGCGAGTGCACCGGTTGCAAATGCTGCGATGTCGCGCCCACGTCATACACACCGCTGTAGACCACCACGCCTGCGCCGGCCAGTACGGCGCCCAGCAAGGCGGCAACGGTGGCCAGGACCAGCGTGCTTTTTTTCATGGCAACCATTGTGCGGCGGGTGCCCGCTTTTCAGCGCAAGTGTCGGCGCTGTCCTGCACGGATTTGCGCATACCCGGACAAGAATCGGGCATGCCCTTTCCCGTTCTGCTTTCCCGTATCGCATGGCCGGTCGCGCTGTTGCTGGCCGCCTGCGGCGGGAATGCTGCCGACCCCGCCCCGCCGCTGAAGGTGATGGCGCGCGGTGACGCGGCGCTGGGCCTGCGCCTGCTCACGCAATACCAGTGCGGCAGCTGCCACGCCATTCCTGGCGTGCCTGCAGCGCGCGGTGTGAACGGTCCCTCGCTGCAGGCCTTCGGCAGACGCAGCTACATCGCGGGGCGCGTTCCGAATTTGCCCGATGCGCTGGCGCAGTGGATCGTGGCGCCGGCCTCGCTGGTGCCCGACACCGCCATGCCCAGCATGGGTGTGTCCAGGGAGGAGGCGCGCCACATGGCGGCTTACCTGGGGCAGCTCGAGTGAATGCGCCCCTGTTGCCCCAGCTCCAGTCGGTGCTTGCACCGGCGGGTGAGGCTGCCGCCCGCATCGCCACCCTGAGCTGGGTGCTGATCATCGGCGCTTCGCTGATTTTCATCGCCGTGATGGGTTTGCTCGGCCGGGCGATGTATGCACACGGCGGCCGCCCGCTGCGTACCCGCCTGTGGATTGTTGGCGGCGGCGTGGTGTTTCCGCTAGCGGTGCTGGGGGTACTGCTGGCCTGGAGCATGGCGCGGACCCCCGAATGGCTGGCGCGCCCGCCGCCCGGTGCACTCATCGTCGGCATCACGGCCCACATGTGGTGGTGGGAGGTGCGCTACCGCGACCCGGCCAGCGGCCAGGAAGTGGCCCTGGCCAATGAGCTGCACCTGCCGGTCGGCCGCCCGGTCTGGCTTGGCCTGAGCAGCCCGGACGTGATCCACAGCTTCTGGGTGCCGGCGCTGGGAGGCAAGATGGACATGGTGCCGGGGCGGGTGGATCACCTGATGGTGCAGGCCAGCCAGGCCGGCGTTTACCGCGGGCAATGTGCTGAATATTGCGGCGAGCAGCACGCGCGCATGGCCCTGCATGTGCTGGCCAGGCCGGCCGACGAGTTCGATGCCTGGCTGGCTGCCCAGGCACAGGCCGCTGCAGTGCCTGCCAGTCCGGTGCTGGCGCGGGGCAAGCAGGCCTTTCTGGAGCAGCGCTGCAACGCCTGCCACACCGTGCGCGGCGTCAGCGAGGAAGGGCGCCTCGGCCCGGACCTCACCCATGTGGGCAGCCGTCTCTACCTGGGCGCCGGCACCCTGCGTAACAGCCCCGGCGCCATGGCGCACTGGGTGGCCGACGTGCAGGCCATCAAGCCGGGCGCACGCATGCCTTCATCGTCCGGTATGGACGCCGGCACGCTCGTGGCGCTGGCGGCCTGGCTGGAGCATCTGCAGTGAATGCGCCTGCCGACACGCTTCCTTCCCGCCTGCCGCGCCCGGCGGGCGAACTGGAGAGGCTGGAGCAGGCGTGGAAACCGCCTGTCGGCTGGCGCTGGCTCTCGGCCGTCAACAATACCCATGTCGGGATTTTTTACATCGCCACGTCGCTGCTGTTTTTTTTACTTGCCGGCGTGCTGGGCCTGATGATGCGTGCGCAGCTGGCGCTGCCCGACAACACCCTGATGAGCGCGCAGACCTACAACCAGGTGTTCACCATGCATGGCACGGTGATGATGTTCCTGTTCGCCGTGCCGGTGGTCGAGGCGATTGCGGTCTACCTGCTGCCCGGCATGCTGGGCGCGCGCGATCTGCCGTTTCCGCGCCTGAGCGCCTATGCCTTCTGGGCTTATGCGATAGGTGGCATTGCATTTTTCTGCACGATATTTTTCGGCGTGTCGCCCGACGGCGGTTGGTTCATGTACCCGCCGCTGACCGGCAAGGAGCATTCGCCGGGACTGGGCGCCGACTTCTGGCTGCTGGGTATAGGCTTCATCGAAATATCGGCGATCGCCGGGGCCATCGAGCTCATCATCGGTATCCTGATGACGCGTGCGCCGGGCATGACGCTGGGCCGCATGCCGGTGTATGCCTGGGCCATGCTGGTGACGGCCTTCATGATCGTGTTTGCCTTCCCGGCCATCATTGCCGGCACCCTGCTGCTGGAGCTGGAGCGCGCTTTCGACTGGCCCTTTTTCATCGCCGCGCGCGGTGGCGACCCGGTGCTGTGGCAACACCTGTTCTGGTTCTTTGGCCACCCCGAGGTCTACATCATCTTCCTGCCGGCTGCCGGCATGGTCTCCATGATGGTGCCGGCCATGGCGCGCACGCCGCTGGTCGGTCACCGCGCCATTGTGGCCGCGCTGGGGGCGGTCGGCTTCATCAGTTTTGTGCTGTGGGCGCACCATATGTTCACCGCCGGGCTGAGCCGGCATGCCATGCTGTTTGTCTCGGCCGCGAGTTTTGCGGTGGCGATTCCCAGTGCCGTGCAGGTGTTCTCCTGGATCGCCACCTTCTGGAAAGGCCGTGTGCAGATGAAAGCGCCCACGCTGTTCCTGCTCGGTTTTCATTTCATCTTCGTGCTGGGTGGCCTGACCGGCGTGATGGTGGCGGTGCTGCCTTTCGACTGGCAGGTGCACGACACCTACTTCATCGTCGCCCACCTGCACTACGTGCTGATCGGCGGCATGGTGTTTCCGGTGTTTGCGGGTCTCTACTACTGGGCGCCGCTGTTCAACGGCCATCACTTGTCCGAGCGCGCGGCGCGCCGGGTCTTCGGCCTGATGTTCGGCGGCTTCAACCTGGCATTTTTCCCCATGCACATCAGCGGCCTGCTGGGCATGCCGCGGCGCGTCTACACCTATGCCGGCGACCTGGGATGGAATGCGCTGAACCTGCTTTCCAGTGTTGGCGCCTTGATTCTGGCCTGCGGTGTGCTGCTCTTTTTTGTCGATGCGGCGCGCTTGGTGTTCCGCAAAAGAACGGCGCACGGCAACCCCTGGAACGCCCCGACGCTCGAGTGGCTGCCGCATGCCGACTACGGCCTTCGCAGCATTCCGCAGATCTCTTCGCAGGAGCCGTTGTGGGACCAGCCTTCGCTGGCAGAGGAGGAGGTGGCCGGCCGGCATTACCTGCCCGGCACACATTCGGGCGGGCGCGAAACCCTGGTCACGAGCTGGCGCAACGCCGTGCCGCAACACTTGCTGGTGCTGCCGGGTGACAGCTGGTGGCCGCTGATCGCAGCGGCCGGGACAGCCGGCTTTTTCCTGCTGCTGACGGTGGCGCAGCTCGCGCTTGCCTTTGCCTGCGGCATCGTGGCGCTCGCCGCGATCGTGGCCTGGCTGTGGCAGTCCGACAACCCGCCGCACGTGGCGGCGGCCCAGGTGGCCGACGGGCTGTTCGTGCCCGTCGGTGCGCGCGGCAGTGCTTCGCATTCCTGGTGGGCCATGGTGATCCTGCTGTGCGTCGATGCAACCGTGTTTGCCTCACTGGTGTTTGCACACGTGCATGTGTCGATGGCGGCCGCCGTTTGCCCACCCGCCGGTGCCCAGCTGCCGCAGTGGCAGTGGCCCGTCAGTTCAGCGGCACTGCTGCTCGCGGGTTCGGCGGCCATGGCTGGGGCACAGGCTTGGCTGGGCCGGGGGCACAAGGGCGGCACCTGGCTGGGGGTGCTGCTGGCCCTGGCCGGCCTTGTCGCGGCCTTCTGCCTGGATGGACGGGGCCATCAGCTGGCTGTCCTGCAACCCGGTGCCAATGCCTGGAGCGCAACCGTGGCCGCCATGCTCGCCTACCAGGGGTTTCATGTGGCGGTGCTGGCCATCATGGGGACCTACGTTTGTGCACGCGCCTGGACCGGAAGGTTGCGGCCCGACGCACGTGCCTCGCTGGACAACACGGCGCTGCTGTGGCATTACGTCACCGTGCAGGGCCTGGCCGGCATGGGCATTGTTCACCTGATGCCGCTGCTGGGCTGAACTTTTTTCTGAAAGGCTGGGGTATGGAAGAGTCCAACGATGTTTGCATGCTGATGACTGCGGTGGACAGCGAAGCGGCTGCAGAAGCGCTGGCCCAGGGCCTGGTCGAGGCGCAGCTGGCCGCCTGCGTGCAGGTGCTGCCGGTGAAAAGTTTTTATGTCTGGCAGGGTGAGAGCCGCCGCGATGCGGAGTACCTGCTGCTGGTCAAGACACGGGTGGCGCTGGCGCCGGCACTTGAAACCTTTATCCGGGCACACCATCCCTACGATGTTCCAGAGTTGCTGCAGCTGCCCGTGAATGCCGGTTCAGCGGCCTACCTGCAATGGCTGCGGGCCGGAACGATGGGTGGTGAGAGTAAGCCACCCGTCCCCTAGGAGTAGGTGATCCAGTCCGCGTGTTCAGGGGCATCCAGATGCGGCAGGGTGTTGTAGGTCACCAGCATGTGCCGCTTGGGCGTGAAAGCAAACTCGGTGACCGAGCAGTTGCGGATGCGCAGGTTCAGCTCTATCGTTGCCTCGGGGCTGGTACCCAGCACATGGCCTACCGCGGTGGAGATCGGCCCGCCGCTGGAAACAATCAGCACGTTGCCCGTGTAGCTGGCGCGCACATGGTCCAGCACCCCGGTGATGCCCGCAACAAATTCCGTGTAGCTCGGCATGCCCCGCGGGCTGACCACGCCGGCCATCCATTGCGCCAGGCCATCCTTGAGCAGGCGGAAATGGCTGCGGTACATCTCGGGCGAGGTCGGTTTTTCGAGCTTGTACGGGTGGATGGCAGCTATCACAGCTCCGGCATCGTATTCATTGAGGCCAGGCTGCTGCAAAGCATCGAGTTCGATGCCCATCCCCCGGCAAATGCCTGCGAAGGTCTGGGCTTGGCGATTCAGGGTGCCGGTCAGTGCAGCGTCGAAAGCCACGCCCTTGTATTTGAAATATTCCCCTAAGCGCACACTCTGCTGATGTCCCATGCTGCTCAGCACATCGTAGTCGTCGGCGCCAAACGAGGCCTGGCCGTGGCGCACGAGGTAAAGGGTTCCCATGGGTAAATTGTGGCTTGCTGGGCTATTGCATCCAGTCACTCCCGTGACTGGATGCCGGCCTCAAGACGCCGGAGCGACACGCGAACGGAAATTTTCAAGCAGGGGCCGCGGATCTGGCTTTGCCAGTCCGCAGGCGCAGCGCCCCCATGGGGGGCAGCGCACTACGCGAAGCGAGAAGCGTGGGGGCTTAATACCTTGGCGACAGTCGCGCTGTCCACGTTGCCTCCGCACAAGGTAGTGCCCACGACCTGGCCCTTCAGTTGCGCCCGCTCCTGCATGGCCGCGGCAAAACTGGCAGCGCCGGCGCCCTCGGCCACGTTGTGGGTGTCGGCATACAGGTCCCGCATGGCCTGCGCCACTTCGTCGTCCGTGACTTTCACGATGTGGTCGATGTGCGGCGCGAGGATGTCCAGGGCACAGGCGTCGGCGATGCGGCAGGCCATGCCGTCGGCCAGTTGCGTGCTTACCGGGGCCTCGACGACACAGCCTGCCGCCAGCGAGTCGGCGTAGGTGGTGGCATGTGCGCTGACAACGCCGACGACCCGCAGCTTGCGCTTCAGGGCCAGCTTGGCGGCAATCGCCGAACACGCGCCCGAGCCTTGGCCAATCGGCACATACACCACGTCAAGCTGCGGAACGGCCCGCATGAACTCCCACCAGTAGGTGCTGACACCGCTGAGCAGATTGGCATGGAAACTCGGCACCATGTGGGCACCGCGTTCGATGGCCAGCCGCATGGCGAACTCGCGGCTTTCCTGGAAGTCGTCACCGTGTTCGATCAGCGTCACACCGAGTGCGCGCATGGCTGCATTTTTCTCCAGCGAGTTGCCGCGCGGGACCACGATGGTGCAGGCCACGCCATGTGCGCGTGCTGCCCAGCCCATGCTCTGGCCGTGGTTGCCGCGTGTGGCACTGATCACCTCGGCCGGCAGCTCGCCGGCCTGTTTCAGGGCATCGAAATACGTCAGTCCGCCGCGGATCTTGAAGGCACCGACGGGCGTGTGGTTCTCGTGCTTGATCCAGCAGTCGGTGCCCAGGCGCTGGCTGGACAAACCCCACCGGTATTGCGGCGTGGCCTGGAACTCGCGGTAGACCACCTCGGCTGCGTGTTCGATGGCCTGCAGGTCCGGCAGCCCCATGAGGATTGGCAGCGCTTCCTCGCGCAACACCGCGCTCATGCTGCCGCCCGCTTTTCAGTGAGCATCCGTAAGGCCAGCAGGCCCAGCACTGTGCCCATGACATAACGCTGCACGCGCATCCAGCCAAGGCTGCGGGTCAGGAAGACGGACAGGCCGGCCGCAAAACAGATCAGCAGCGTGTTGACGCCAACACTCACGCCAATTTGCACGGCGCCCAGGCTCAGGCTTTGCAGCAGCAGGTCACCGCGTTCCGGATGTAGAAATTGAGGAAAAAAAGACAGGTAAAACATCGCTACTTTCGGATTGAGGAGATTGGTCATGAACCCCATCAGGAACAGCTTGCGCGGAGGGTCATGTGGCAGTTCGCGGGTTTCAAAGGGGGAGAGCCCGCCCGGCCTGATCGCCTGCCAGGCCAGCCACAGCAAGTACAGAGCGCCGGCGACCTTGATCGCGGTAAACGCCATGGGCACAGCCAGCAGCACGGCCGTCAAGCCGAAAGACGCCGCCAGCAGGTGCGCGACAAAACCCAGCGCAACACCGCCGAGCGACACCATGCCGGCGCCGCGACCCTGGCACAGCGTGCGCGAGATGCAGTAAATCATGTTGGGCCCGGGTGTGAGCACCAGTGCCAGCGCAACCAGGGCAAACCAGCCGAGTTCGGTCAAAGTCAGCATCTAGATCCCTTTCGATTCGAGTTGGACCCGGCCGCGCGGCGTTTGCAGCGTGGCGACCAGGTTGGGCGCACCCTGCGCCAGCGTCACGCCTGCCAGCCCGATGGCGTCATAACCGGCCTGCAGTTTCCCGGGGCGCGGATGGCTGACCTCCAGTGCCTCGAGCGTCACGCCCGAGGGCTGCATGGCGTCGAGCGGATGGGCAGCGCGCACCGGGTCTTCGGACGCCAGGCCCCACTGGATCAGCGTCGGCAGGCCGCCATAGAAAAGCCGCTGGCCGTCGTCGCGCACCGTGATGCGCCAGCTCAGCAGGGTGCTGGCGGTTTGCCGCGAGGCTTCCAGTGCGTGGCCCCGGTCCAGGCCTTGGGCGGTCAGCGCCTTGAGGGCAGACACCACCCCCGGGACGCTGGCGACAAAGTGAACCAGCTGCGGCCCGTGCTGGGCCACGCGGGTTTGCAGCTGCGGGTCGTCCATGTCAAACCAGCGCCGCGTTCCGGGAGCGCGGGCAGGTGTGGCACCGGGCTGGATGGCGATGATCTCGAGGTAGGCACGCGGAAAGGCTGTGCCGGCAATGCTGAACAGGCGGTTGTGGGTGCCCATGAGCGGGTGTTCGCCGCCGGGGCCCGGCGTGATGCCCAGCGTTTTCTCGCACCAGGCCACGCCCTGCGGCAGGCCGGCGGCCACGATCACGAGATGGTCGACCTGCGCCTGCATCACAGCGTGACCGAACCGTCGATGCAGGTGACCGATTCCCCGCCGACCCAGACCTGTGCCCCGCTGGAGGAAGCCGCTTCGCGCTCCAGGTAAACGCGGCCGGCGCGGCCCAGGCAGGCGCCCTGCGCGGCCACATAACGTTCGGGTGCATGACCTTCGGCCATCAGCCACTGGGCCAGGCTGGCATTCAGGCTGCCGGTGACCGGGTCTTCGTTGATGCCGATGGGCGCGGCGAAGGCCCGTACTTCAAAGTCTGCGCTGGTGGCTTCGGCGGGCGCAGCCTGTGCGCTGCCGGCAAAAGCCCTGGCTTCGCGGTTTGCCCGCGCTATTAAAACAGGAGCTGTGTGCGCAGCATGGGCGGCGGCTACCCCCACTTTCATTCCGATTTTTTTGAGTGCCAGGTGATCGGGCTCGAGCTGCAACACGGTGTCGGCGCTGTCCAGCAGCAAGCCCAGCCAGACCGGCCCGTTGTCGAGCAGCTGGGCTGCAACGATGTGCTGCGCCTTCAGTCCCAGGGCTGCGGCCAGCTGTGCCAGCATGACCGGGCTGGGGGCCGAGCGTTTGAGCGGCGGCGCGGCAAAGGCCAGGCGCACGCCTTCGGTGTGATGTTCAAGCCGGATGGGCACCAGGCCGACCTGGCACTGCTGCACGATCGCGTCCTTGCGTTTGGGCTGGCCGCCGGCCTGCAGCCAGGCATGGCAGGTGCCCAGGGTCGGGTGGCCGGCAAAAGGCAGCTCGCCGCCGGGCGTGAAGATGCGCACGCTGTAGTCGGCGGACGGGTCTTCCGGCGGCAGCACAAAGGTGGTTTCCGACAGGTTGGTCCAGTGCGCAAAACGCTGCATGGCCGCGCTGTCCAGGCCGCTACCGTCCAGCACCACGGCCAGCGGATTGCCGAAGTAGGGCTGACTGGTGAACACATCGACTTGCTTGAAAGGCCTGGTTTTCATGGTTGTGGAGGTTGTGGGTCTATCAACAAAAATTTCAGGAAAGAGGCAAATCCAGCACACCCTTGCTGGCCTGCCGGGCGCGGATGCTGTCGTACCAGCGCTCGATGGCCGGCCGGCTCTGGCGCGGCTGCGGCAGGCCGAACCAGCGGTGGACTTCGCAGGCCAGCGGAATGTCGGCCACGGTAAAACGCTCGCCGACCATGAAGTAGCGTTGCGCCAGGTGGGCATCGAGTGTTGCCATCAGCGCTTCGACGGCGGCATTGGAGTCGGCAACCAGCGCGGCATTGCGCTGTTCGGGTGGTGTGCGAATCAGCTGCACAAAGCCGGGCCGGCTGGCCGGGTTCAAGGTGGTCTGCTGCCAGTCCATCCAGCGCTCGGCATCAAAACGCTCGTGCAGGTCTGTCGGGTACATCTCGCCGGCCGAATGCCGGGCACACAGGTAACGCACGATGACGTTGGACTCCCAGAGCACAAAACCTTCATCCTCGATCATCGGCACCAGCGAATTGGGGTTGAGCTGCATGTACTCGGGCGTCTTGACCACACCGAACAGGCCGCCGGCCTCGGTGCGCTGGAAGTCCAGGCCAAGCTCCTGCGCGGTCCAGACCACCTTCTTGACGTTGATGGAACTCATCCGCCCCCAGATCTTCAGCATCACTTTGCCCCGATTAGTTGTGCGGTGTTGGCAGTTCCTGTCTGGACGGGTCGGCTTTCCCGGATCGCTGCTGCAAGCGCCGCCACGCCGGTGTTGATCTGCTCGATGCTGGCGGTCACGAAAGACAGACGCAGGCTGCGTTCGTCGGCGTTGTCGGCGTAAAAAGCAGCACCGGGCACAAAGGCCACATTTTTCTCGACAGCTTTGGGCAACAGTGCCACCGCACTCATACCTTGAGGAAGGCGAGCCCACAGGAACATGCCGCCGTCAGGCGTGTTCCAGCTCACGTCGTCCGGCATTTCGCGCTTCAGGGCGGCCAGCATGGCGTCGCGTTGCGATTTGTACAGGGCGCGAATGGTCGGCACGTGGCGGTCGAGGAAGCGGTCCTTCATGGTTTCAACGACCATGCGCTGATTGAAACCCGGCGTGTGCAGATCGGCGGCCTGTTTGGCTTGCAGCAGCTTGGGATAAAGCGATTTGGGCGCCACCAGGAAGCCCAGGCGCAAGCCGGGCGCGAGGATCTTGGAGAAAGAGCCCATGTAGACGCAGCCTTCCGGGTTGCGTGCAGTCAGCGGCAGCGGCGGCGGGACATCAAACCACAGATCACCATAAGGGTTGTCTTCCACGATGGGCAGGCCCAGGCGCGCGGCCTCGGCACTGAGCGCCGCGCGGCGTGCTTCGGACATGGTGCGGCCGGTCGGGTTCTGGAAATTTGGCAGCACATAAAAGAAACGTGCACCGGCAGCCTTGGAAGCCAGGTCGGCGAGGTCCACGCCTTCTGCGTCGCTGGCCACACCCAGCACCTCGGGCTCCATCGGCGTGAAGGCCTGCAGGGCGCCCAGGTAGGTGGGTGTTTCTACCAGCACGCGGCTGCCCGCGTCAATCAGGATTTTGGCGATCAGGTCCAGGCCTTGCTGCGAGCCGGTGGTGATCAGCACTTGCGCCGGGTCAACATCCCAGGGCAACATGTCGGCCACCATTTCGCGCAACGGGCCATAACCTTCACTTGCCGCGTACTGCAGTGCGGCGTGGCCATCTTCGCGCAACACCTTGTCGCAGGCTTCACGAAATGCGGCGACGGGGAAAGTCCTGGGCGAAGGAAGCCCACCGGCAAAACTGATGATGCCGGGCTTCTCGGTGACCTTCAGGATTTCGCGAATCACTGAGGGATTCATTTTTGTGGCGCGTTGCGCCTGGGTCCATTGCATGTCGCTCATTCCACTCTCCTCCTTGTGGGTCGCCAAAGACAACCCTGGTCACAAAAATCTTCTATAAAGCTTCAAAAGACGCTGCTCCGGCGACTGCCAAAAACAGGGATGATTGATCGCTTTCATTCTGCACCCACTCCTTGCGCATGTCCCGGTTTTCATGCCTGCACGTGCATGGCGTGGCTCAGGTGTTACGACGCACCCGATGTTTCCGGTGTCATCCGCTGTTCCTGCAAATTCGCTTGCAGGTGTGCAAGTCCCCGCGCGACGTATTCTTCTTTTTCACCGACGGGAGCAAAGTAGTGCAGCACCTCCCGGGCGTCGTCAATGCCCTTCAGCCGGGCAATCAGCCATGCAGAAATATATTGAGCGGACATGCAGCCGCCTGCAGTTGCCAGGTTGCCCCTGGCGAAGAAGGCCTGGTTCAGGATGCTGACTCCGGCCGCCTGTACCCAGGGCTTGCTGGTCAAGTCCGTGCATGCCGGCATTTGGCCGACAAGCCCCAGCTTGGCGAGCAAAAATGTTCCGGAGCACTGCGCCGCTATGAGTTGCTTTTCCGGATCGAGCTGCAGCTGGCCGAGGATGGACGCGTCGTTGGAAACTTCACGTGTTTTCATTCCACTGCCGATTAATACGGCATCGGCCTGGCTGGCTTCTTTCAGCCCGATGTGTGCATCAATGGTGAGGCCGTTCATGGACGTTACCCGCGCGGTGGGGCTGGCAATGCTGACTCGCCAATCGGCATCACCCCGCAGCGAAATGCGGCTCAGCATTCCGTAGGCAATCAAGGAGTCCAGCTCGTTGAATCCGTCGAAGGTAAGGATGGCGATGTGCATGAAAGCTTTCCTGGTGCGGGTTGAAGAACTACTTCACTGACAGAAAGAAGAAGCAATGTGGGCGGTGTACCGGCATAGGGCTGGAGACGACTTGCGCCCAGTCAGTCCACGATAAACAGTTTGGCGCCCGAAGGCGAGGTCGACCGGTGAGCCTCGGCACCATCCGCCACCTGGTAGCTCATGCCGGGCAACAGCACATGCACGCTGCCGTTGTCCAGTTCCGTCTGCAGTTCGCCCTCCAGGCAAAGCAGGATGTGGCCTTTGCTGCACCAGTGGTCGGAAACATAGCCGGGCGTGTACTCCACCATGCGCACGCGCAAATCACCAAATTTGCGGGTGCGCCAAAAGGCCTTGCCTTCCAGGGCGGAATGTTCGGTGCGCTCCACGTTGGACCAGTCGGTGGTGCCGAAGGGAATGTCGTTCATTTGCATACTGCTTACTCCGTGACCGAAACGATGGCTTCAATCTCCACTGCAAAGCCGCGTGGCAGGGAGCCCACGCCGACGGCTGAGCGCGCATGGCGACCCGCGTCGCCGAACACCTGCACCAGCAGATCAGAACAGCCGTTGATGACTTCGGTATGCCCGGTGAAATCGGGCACCGCGTTCACCATGCCCAGTACCTTGACGATGCGGCGCACACGCGAGAGATCGCCCAGGGCCGCCTTCATGGTGGCGATGAGGTTCAGGCCGACTTCATGCGCATGGCTGCGCGCTTCTTCCGCGCTGATTTCGCGCCCGACCTTGGGCACCACTGCCAGATCTTCGCGCAGTGGCGACCCCTTGCCCGACAGGTACAGGGTGGAACCGTCCAGCACCCAGGCATCGAAATTTCCGCGCGGCGTGGTGACCGGCGGAAGCGTCAGGCCCAATTGCTCAAGGCGTTGCTCGGGGCTTGTGGTCATGCGCGTTTCCTCTGGTTGGGTGTGATGTGGGTGATCGTGCCGTCGCCGTAGGAGCGCAGCACCTGCGAGATGACGATGTGGAAGCCCTTGTACCACCGGGTGTACTGGCTTTTGGCTTCCAGGTGCCTGGGGTGGGCCGAAAACGCGCGCAGTGACTCTTCGTTTTCCCAGAAATAAGTGGCGTTGACCAGCACGCCGTCCGCTGAGCGCCAGGACTCCGCCCCGAGGTAGCCCGGTGTGGCAAGCGCAGCTTCCTCAATCAGCGCGTCCAGGGCATGAAACCGCTCATCGTAAGTGCCGGGCTCGAAAATAAAGGCAGCGGAGTACATCAGGGTTTCCTTGTGTTCAGCAGGGGCGTGGAGCCTGCATCGCCTGCCGGCTTTCGGGAAACGGGATGCACCGGCATCTTTTTGCCGATGAAGACGGTGGCGATCACGGCAAGGCCGAACCCCACGGTGACGGCATCCAGCCGCTCGCCGAGCAGCGGCACGGCAAACAGCATGGACAGGAAGGGCTGCACCAGCTGAACCTGGCTGACGCGCACCGTGCCGCCCAGCGCCAGGCCGCGGTACCAGGCAAAAAATCCCAGCCAGGCGGAAAACACCGCCACGTAGGCAAAACCTGCCCAGGCGCTCGCCTTGACCGGCGCCGCTGGCCAGCTCAGGATGGACAGTGGCAAGGTCAGGGGCAGCGAGAGTACCAGGGCCCAGCAGATCACATGCTCGGCCCGCATGTGCTGGGACAGCCGCGCACCGTATCCGTAACCGACGGCCGCGCACAAACAGGCGGCCAGCAACAGCAGGTCGGCAAAGTGGATGGACAGCCCACCCGTGCTGTTTGAACGCAGCACGGCAAACAGGACCACCAGCGCACTGCCTAGCGCAGCGCACACCCAGAAGCCGATGGAGGGGCGTTGGCGATGCAGCAGGGCACCTACTGCTGCGGTGGCCAGCGGCAATACGCCGAGGATGACGCTGGCATGCACGGCTTCCACGTAGCGCATGGCAATCGAGGTGAACAGCGGAAAACCGAACACCACGCCGCCTGCCGTGATGGCCAGCGGCAGCCAGTCCCTTCGCTGCGGCAATGGCGCGCGGGTGGCCAGCAAAAACACAGCCGACAACGCAGCCGCCACCGTGGCCCGCCCCAGTGCGATGAAAACACCGGACATTTGCGGCATATCCGGCGTGCCTGCCGCCAGGCGCGTCATGGGCAGCGTCACGGCAAAAATCACGATGCCCAGCAGGCCGAGCCAGAGCCCCTTGTTGATGTTGGCGGATGTGGGGTTCACAGGAACAACATCCAGATCGCGGTGACGACCAGCACGCCGGCCATCACGAAGTTGAATCCGCGCAGGCGGCGGCCTGTTCCATCAGGCCCGGCCAGCCATTCGCGCAGCAGCGAGCCGGCCAGCGCGTAGGCCAGGTTGCTCACAAAGGCGAAAGCCAGCATCACCGGCAGCACCACAGCCATGCGCATGGCCGGGTCGCTGCGCCCGGCAATCCAGCCGCTCACAATCGCCAGCGCCAGCATCCAGGCCTTGATGTTGACGAACTGCAGCGCTGCGCCTTGCCAGAAGCCGACATTCATTTTTTCCGCATCGGCTTCGCTGAGCTGGCGTGAGCGCGCGATTCTGGAGGCCAGCCAGAGCAGGTAAGCCACGCCTATGACTTTGACGGCAAGGGCCATCAGCGGCACGGTCAGCAACAATGCGCCCAAGCCCAGCGCGCACAGGCTCAGCAATACGCCCCAGCCGACAGGTACTGCGCAGACAAAGGGCATGGCCCGGCGCAGGCCGTGGTTGGCCGCGAGCGCCGTGGAGAGCGTGGTGTTGGGGCCGGGCGAAAAGCTCATCGCCGTCGCCAGCACCAGCAAAGCCGTAAATTCTTGCCAATTCATGATTCAGACTTTATAGTCTTGAACCAGCACACCACCAGTACAGTTGTGGCTACAAATTCCTAAACTGTACTGCCCGGTTTATCAGCACAGTCACTTCACAGTCACTCATCCGGATTCACACATGTTGATGAAAACCGCTTCGCAATCGTTGACCGAGCAGTTGTGCGCGCGGTTTGCCGACCGTATCCGCAACCGGTTGCTCGCCCCGGGTGCACGGCTGCCCTCGGTCCGGTTGTGTGCCGAGCAACAGGGGGTCAGCGTGTCCACCGTTGTTGCCGCCTATGACCAGTTGCTGGCACAAGGGCTGGTTGAAGCGCGCAAGAACCGCGGCTTTTTCGTCCGTGAGGTTTCCGCGCCCCCCGCCAGCGTTCGTCCGCCCGCCAGTGCGAAGGGCCGTTCTGCCGAGGCGCAGGCACCGGCCGTCTGGAGTACGTCGGCCTGGATGGCCACACGGCAGGCGCCGATTGACGCCACCGCGTTGATCCGCGGCATGTTCCACAAGGTCAGCAACAAGCCGCAGCCGGGCATGGGGGTGTTTCCTCCCGAGTGGCTGGAGACCAGTTTCATGCCGGCGGCAGTGCGCAAGGTCACCAGCTCCAGCGCCTTGCGCGAGTTTTCGCTCAGCTACGGTGAGCCCATGGGCGACAGCGGCCTGCGGCGTGCGCTGTCGCAAAAGCTCAATGCACTCAATGTGCATGCGGTGCCTGAGCAGATCATCACCAGTGTGGGCGCCACCCACGCGCTGGACATTGTGAGCCGCACCCTGCTGCGGGCCGGCGACTGTGTGATGGTCGAGGAGCCTGGCTGGGCCGTGGAGTTTGCCCGCCTCGACGCGCTGGGCATGCGCATTCTTCCGGTGCCGCGTCGTGCCGACGGCCCCGATCTGGAGGTCATGGCCCAGTACTGTGCGCTGCACAAACCCAAGCTGTTTGTCAGCGTCAGCGTGTTTCACAACCCCACCGGTTACTGCCTGACGCCGGGCAGTGCGCACCGAGTGCTGCAACTGGCCAACGAGCACGATTTCTACATTGCAGAAGACGACACCTACAGCCACCTGGCGCCCGAACACGCCACGCGCCTGTGTGCGCTTGACGGCCTGCAACGCACCATTTACGTCAGTGGTTTTGCCAAAATCCTGGCGCCCGGCTGGCGCGTGGGTTTCATGGCCGCGCCGCCGGACCTGGTGGAGCGGCTGCTGGACACCAAGCTGCTGGGCACGCTGACCACACCGGCGCTGCTCGAAAAAGCGCTGGCCTGGTGCATCGACCAGGGCCAGCTGCGCCGCCACGCCGAACGCATACGCACGCGGCTGGACGCAGCCCGTGCGCGCAGCGTCAAGCTGGCGCTGGCGCACGGCTGCAGCTTTGCGGCAGAACCTGCAGGGCTGTTTGGATGGGTGGAAACCGGTGTGGACACCGATGCAATGGCGCAGCGCATGCTCGACGAGGGTTACCTGATTGCGCCGGGCGCCCTGTTTCACGCGGTGCGCACGCCGACCACGTTGATGCGCATCAACTTCGCGACCACCCAGGAAGCGGCCTTCTGGAAGGTGTTCGCGCGTTTGCGCGACGCGGTGTTGTGATGGTTCGGCATTTCTTCAAGGCTTTCCGGCCTTCAGCCATCGTCTTTTGGGTGTGGATTGCTATCAAATTAATAGCGCATAGCGCCAGCGCTGGCGCGGTGACAGGCGGGGGCGCAGCGTGAGCGAAGAAGCCATCCCTCCCGCACGCCGCAGCCGCCGCGGCAGCGGCGCCGTTACGCTGCACGACGTGGCGCGTATTGCCGGCGTGGCACCGATCACGGCTTCGCGTGCACTCAACACGCCCGGCCAGGTCTCGGCCGAGCTGGTGCGGCGCGTCACCGAAGCCGTGGCCAGCACCGGTTATGTGCCGAACCGGGTGGCAGGCGGCCTCGCCTCGGCGCGCAGCCGGTTGGTGGCGGCGCTGGTGCCGACGATTTCGGGGCCGGTGTTTCTCGGCACCGTCCGGGCGCTTAACGAGGCGCTGGTGGCCCAGGGCTACCAGCTCATGTTGGGCCAGAGCGGTTACGCCGATTCGCGCGAAGACGATTTGCTGGACGCGCTGATCAGCCGCCGGCCCGACGGCATCGTGCTGACCGGTATCGTGCATTCGCCGCTGGGCCGCCAGCGCTTGCTGGCTTCCGGTATTCCGATTGTCGAAACCTGGGACCTGACGCCCACGCCGATCGACATGTTGGTGGGCTTTTCGCATGTCGAGGTGGGCCGCGCGGTGGTGGATTTCCTCTACGCCAAAGGCCGGCGCCGCCTGGCCATGGTCGCCGGTGACGACGAGCGCTCGAGGCGGCGCCAGCAGGCCTTTTGTGCCGCGGCGCAGGCGGCGGGGCTGCCGGCGGTGCGGGTGATCACCGTGCCGGCGCCGACCACGCTCAAGAGCGGGCGGGCCGCGCTGGCCGAGTTGTTGCAAACTTCGCCGGACATTGACGCCGTGTTTTGCAGCTCCGACCTGCTGGCACTGGGCGTGATGACCGAGGCCCAGGTCCGTGGTGTGGCGGTGCCGGGGCGGCTGGCGGTGGTCGGCTTCGGCGACCTCGAATTTGCCGCCGACCTGCATCCGGCGCTGACCACGGTGCGCATCGACAGCATGGCCATTGGCCGGCAGGCCGCGCAGTTCATCGTGGACCGCGCCGAGGGCCGGGAGGTCGAACAGCGCGTGGTGGACGTGGGTTTTTCCATCGTGGACCGTGACAGCGCCTGAGCGGGCAATGACCCGCTAAAAACAGGGGTTTCTGGCTTGACAAGAATCTAGGTAGCGCTACCATCAGCATTTGGTAGCGCTACCTTTTGCAGTTTTCAGGAGACATCTTATGAAAAAAATTCTCACTGCCCTTGCCATTGGGCTGCTCGCCAGCGCCGCGGTTCACGCCCAGGCCTGGCCGTCCAAAACAACCAGCATCGTCGTGCCTTTCCCGCCCGGCGGCTCCACCGACACCGTGGCCCGCGCCATCGCCACCCAGCTGAGCAGCAAACTGGGCCAGCCTTTTGTGGTCGAGAACAAGGCCGGCGCCACCGGCACGATTGGCGCGACCCAGGTCAAGCGCGCCGCACCCGACGGCTACACCTTTCTGGTGACTTCGCTGGGCCCGCTGGTGATTGCGCCGCACCTGATCCGCGGCGTGCAATACGACGCGCTCAAGGACTTCGACACCATCACGGTGGCGGTGCAGGCGCCCAATGTGCTGGTGGTGCCGGCCACTTCCCCGTACAAGACGCTGGGCTCGGTTGTGGCCTACCAGAAGATCAACCCGGGCAAGATGAGTTTTGCTTCCTCAGGCAACGGCTCCAGCGACCACCTGACGGCCGAACTGTTCTGGCAGCAGACCGGCACCAGCGGCACGCATGTGCCCTACAAGGGCGGCGCACCGGCGATTACCGACTTGCTGGGCGGCCAGGTCGATGCCTCCTTCCAGAACATCAACGCGGTGATCCAGCACATCAAGTCCGGCAAGCTGCGCGCGCTGGCCATCACTTCTGCCAAACGTTCCAGCCTGCTGCCGGATGTGCCATCGCTGGAAGAGTCCGGCATGAAAGGCCTGGTGGTGTATTCCTGGCAAGCGGTGGTGGCGCCCAAGGGCCTGCCCGCCGATGTGCGCAGCAAGGCCCACGCCGCCATCGTCGCCGCGCTGAACGACCCGCAGATCAGGCAGCAGTTTGTCTCGGTGGGTTTTGAAATTGTGGCCAACACACCGGCACAATTTGCGAACTTCCAGCAGCAGGAATATGCGCGCTGGAAAAAAGTGATTGAAACCGGAAAAATAACGATTGACTGACCTGACTGACCTGATTGAACTGAACGACATGCCCCAGACCTCCACCCCCCGCATCACCGACCTGCGTGTGATCCCCGTCGCCGGCCGCGACGGCATGCTGCTGAACCTCAGCGGTGCGCACGGCCCCTTCTTCACCCGCAACATCCTGATCCTGACCGACAGCGCCGGCCGCACCGGTGTCGGTGAGGTTCCCGGCGGCGAAAAAATCCGCCAAACCCTGGAGGATGCGCGTCCGCTGGTGGTCGGCCAGGCCATAGGCTCGCACCAGCAGGTGCTGCAGGGTGTGCAGCGCCAGTTTGCCGACCGCGACGCCGGCGGCCGCGGCCTGCAGACATTTGACCTGCGCACCACCATCCATGCAGTCACGGCCATCGAGTCGGCGTTGCTCGATTTGCTGGGCCAGCACCTGGAGGTGCCGGTGGCAGCCCTGCTCGGCGAAGGCCAGCAGCGCGAGGCGGTCGAGATGCTGGGCTACCTGTTTTTTGTCGGGGACAAATCGAAAACAAACCTGCCTTACGCCAGCGAACCGGGTGCGCCCGACGCCTGGTCACGCGTGCGCCATGAAGAGGCCATCACGCCCGAAAGCATCGTGCGCCAGGCCGAAGCCGCGCATGAACGTTACGGCTTCAACGACTTCAAGCTCAAGGGCGGTGTGCTCCGCGGCGAGGAAGAGGTCGATGCGATTCGCGCGCTGCACGAGCGCTTCCCGAAGGCGCGTGTCACGCTGGACCCGAACGGCGGCTGGCTGCTGAAAGACGCGATCCGGCTGATGCGCGACATGCGCGGGGTGGTGGCGTATGCGGAAGACCCTTGCGGCGCGGAAGAAGGATTTTCGGGCCGCGAGGTGATGGCCGAATTCCGCCGTGCCACCGGGCTGCCGACCGCCACCAACATGATCGCCACCGACTGGCGGCAACTGAGCCATGCGCTGTCGCTGCAGTCGGTGGACATCCCGCTGGCCGACCCCCATTTCTGGACCATGGCCGGCTCGGTACGCGTTGCGCAAACGTGTCGTGACTGGGGCCTGACCTGGGGTTCGCATTCGAACAACCATTTCGATGTGTCGCTGGCGATGTTCACCCAGGTCGGCGCCGCCGCGCCCGGCCGTGTCACCGCCATCGACACCCACTGGATCTGGCAGGACGGCCAACGCCTGACCAAAGAGCCCCTGAAGATCGAAGGCGGCCTGGTGCAGGTGCCGAAGAAGCCGGGCCTCGGTGTCGAACTCGACATGGCCGAAGTCGAAAAAGCACACCAGCTCTACAAGCAGCACGGCCTGGGCGCGCGCGACGACGCGGTGGCGATGCAGGCCCTGATCCCCGGGTGGAAGTTTGATCCGAAACGGCCGGCGTTTGATCGCTGAGCCGGCAGTGTGCCGGCGGGATAGCAGACGCTCGACATCCCGGACGGGTGCGCACAATGCGCTGCTTGGTCAGGAGGGCTTGAACGACGAAGGGCTGGACGCGGCGTTCTGAAAAGGGTTTGCACGGCTGCGCGACAGCATGAAGTGGATTTGGGCCAGCCTGGTGCATGCTTTTTTGGCCTCTAGTCCTTTGGATTCGGGCGTAGTACGCTATCTAATTGGTAGCATCTATTGAGTGAAGACCTGTGGCCAACTTAATGCGTGTGGACGGTGCGCTTACTGCCGGCGGCATTGCGGGGCAACCAGCCGCTCGATAAAATCTCCGTCACTGTTGAGTGGGTTCGAACTGCGTGAAAATTTCCAATGAACCATGAGTTGTCGCGTTTGGCAGCTGCCCTTGGATGGGCCGACCCGGCGCACAAGCCGCTTCGTCTGGCCTTTGGCTTGGCCTGTGTGGGCCGCGTTCGCCACCTGCTGGAAGACCCCGGTGCGATGCGCTGCCTGGCTGTGCTTGAGGATTTCGTGGCGGGCAGGGTGGAGCGGCCTGCACTCGATGATGCGGCGCAGGACATTGCGGCCATCGCCAACAGCCATCGTGGCTCCCCTTCCATCGACGGGTCGGCTCATGCCGCGGTTTCTGCCACCTATGCCGTGGCCAATGCGCTGGCCGGCCGCGCGCTCGATGCCGCGGGTTATGCCGCTTATGCCGCGGTCTATGCCTACGGCGGGTATGCGGTGACAGATCCGTCAGCGTTTGAAGGCGAGTACGCGTGGCAGGTGGAAAAGTTCAAAGAGATGGCCAGCCTTCCGGCTGATCATTGACCTGCGGCACCCGCGGCGGCTTCACTTTGGCGGCGCTCTGGCATATGCTCGGGCGGCTGCGCACCGGGCCTAGGTGCAAGGCTGGTTATTCCAACCCCGGGAGCAATACCTTGAACCTCGCTTTTCTTCGTGTGGCTTCGCTGCTTCTTGCCGCGCTGGCGATGGGCATGCATCTGGCCCATGCGCTCGAGCTTTTACCCAAGCTGAAATGGGGGCCTGAGCTCTACCTGGCGGTGCAGTCCACGCTGTACCGGCTGTTCGGCATCATCGGGCCGATCCTGGAAGTCGGCGCGCTGGTTTTGGTGTCGTTGCTGGCGGTGAAACTGGGGCGCGGACACCCAGCGCGAAAACTGACGCTGGGCAGTGCGGCGGCCATCGCCTTGTCCCTGTTTGTCTGGGCTGCCGTGGTGCTTCCGGCCAATGGTCAACTGGCTAATTGGCAAGCCTCGGGCGTGACGCCGCCGGACTGGACGCGCTGGCGGGACCAGTGGCAGTTTGGCCAGGCTTTCATCTTTTTGCTGCATCTCGGTGGCTTCACTGCGCTGGCGAGCGCCATGCTCAAGCCGGACCGCGATGTCTGAACATCTGTCCCCGCCAGGCCTTCGCTTGACGCTGCGGCAACTCGATCCTTCCGATGCGCCGCGTTACCGGGCGCTGATGCTGGAGGCTTACGCTTTGCATCCGGACGCGTTCACGTCCGGCGTTGAAGAACGCGCGGCCTTGCCCTTGTCCTGGTGGGAAGGGCGGCTCGATGCCGGCCCGCAAGCCGCAGAGCTGGTTTTCGCTGCCTTTCACGAAGGGCAACTGGCGGGCGTGGCCGGCCTTTCCTTCGAGCGGCGCGAGAAAGTGCGCCACAAGGCCACCCTCTTCGGCATGTATGTGCCCGCCGGGTTTCGCCAGCGCGGGCTGGGCCGGCAACTGGTCGATGCGGTGCTCGCCGGCGCCAGGGAGTGGCCCGGCGTCAAGCTGGTCCAATTGACGGTCACCTAGGGAAATGCCTCCGCGCAGGCGCTGTACGAAAGCTGCGGCTTCACGGCCTTCGGCGTGGAACCCTTTGCTGTCGCCGTGGGTGAAGGCTTTGTGTCCAAAGTCCACATGTGGTGCAACATGGGGGTTTCCGACGCCGGCCCCGGCCAACCCTAAACTGAGAGTTTTTCATGGCAAGCAACAACTGGTACACCAACGCCGCCAAGGCCTCCTCACGCTACGCTGGCCGGCCTTCCACCTTTTCCCTGGCGGTCCTGGTCATCCTGGCCTGGATCGTGACAGGGCCGCTGTTCGGCTTCAGCGACACCTGGCAACTGGTGATCAACACCGGCACTACCATTGTGACTTTCCTGATGGTGTTCCTGATCCAGAATTCGCAAAACCGCGACACGGAGGCCATCCAGATCAAGCTCGACGAACTCATACGCGCCACCATGGGTGCACACAATGCGCTGCTTGATCTGGAGGAGTTGAACGAGGAATCGCTGGACGCTTTCAAGGACAAGTATTGCGCCCTGGCCGCAACGGCGCGCAAAGGTTTGCTGGACGGCCTGAAGGACACGGATACGCCCGAGGCCTGAAGCAGTTCCCGCCTCTGTCCCAGCGCGCCAGGCCGGGCAGGGTACTGGCGACACCTTACACACTTAACAACCCTTACATCTTTGCTGACAAGAGAACGGGGAAAGCAGGGGCTGCCTTCCTAAAATGAAACCAGCCGCCCCCAACCATGGCGACTGTCTTTGTGCTGCCCGCTGGCATGAGATGGCGCCCCATCACATTGCACCAAAATACCCTTTCCCCTTCCAGTTCCGGCACGATCGCATCGTTCGAGGGCGGGCGCGGGCTTGCGGCGCTGTTTGTGGCCCTGTTCCATTTTGGGCATGACGCCAATGCTCTTTCAGTCGTCCGCAACGGCTACCTGTTTGTGGACCTGTTTTTCGTCATCAGCGGATACGTGATCTGCTCCGCCTACTCGACACGGCTGGAAACGACAGGCGACCTGCGGTCCTTTCTGATTCGCCGTTTTGGCCGCCTGTTTCCCCTGCTTGTTTTTTCGACGGTGCTGTACGTGCTGGCCAAAAACCTGTTGGTCTGGGCCAAGCAGGAGGCCATCGCGCGTGGCCTGGGTGGCCATCTCGAGCGGGCGGACTTCGCCGGTTACCTGGTCCCTGAGCTCGGCGAGATCGTGTCGACCCTCACGCTCACGCATGGCATGGGAATTTTCGACCGGCTGATCCTGAACCCGGTGAGCTGGAGCATCAGCACCGAGTTTTATGCCTACGTGCTGTTTGCTGCGGTTTGCCTGGCGTTTCGCGGTGGCACCCGCCTTGCCGTATACGTGGTGCTCAGCGTCACCGGCCTGGCGGCAACCATCTGGGCTGCCCTGCACGTGCATGACTGCCTGCAGGCCGGCAAGTGTTTTGACATCACCTATGACTTCGGGTTTGCACGTTGCGTGGGCTCGTTCTTCCTGGGCGCCCTCACGTATCACTTCAGCCGGCATGTGCGGCTGAATGCCAACCCACTGCAACTCGCCGGGCTGGCTGGACTGGTGGCCCTCTTCTTCGTGGCGGAAGCCTGGCCGATGCTGGTGTTTGCCAGCCCCCTGCTTTTTGCCCTTCTGGTTTTCTCGGTCAGCCAGGACACCGGGTTCGCCGCCACCGTATTGAAGAGCAAACCCTTTCAGGTTCTGGGGCAGCGCTCCTATTCGGTGTACATGATGCATCCGATCCTGATGATTTTTGTCGAACCGTTTGCCAGGCGCACGCAGGGGACGGTCCTGATTGCCGTCGCCGTTGTGGCCTACCTCGCCATTCTTTTGCTGGTTTCCGGATGGACCTACAAATTCATCGAAGATCCGCTGCGGAAATGGTTTAACCGCATCGCCGGGGACAGGCGCCAGCCCCGGGTGGCCATGCAGTCCTGAGTACCGCCACGGCGTTGCGCTAGGGGCGTCAGGGCCTTGAGTATTTTTGGGCTCCAGCCCAGTGGATACGGTCGCGAACAGCTATTAACTTCATAGCGCTTTGGTGGCGAGATCGCCACGCCCCGCGTGTGACCTGGTTGAAATGCCTGGGTGTTCCCGCCGGACTTCGCCAGAATATCGCAAGGTTATAAGGGGAATGCGATGCAACTGGCAATGCCTGGAAAACTGCTGTTGATGATGGTGTTGCTGGGCGCACTGTCCGGCTTCTGTTCCGCAGCGAATGCAGCAGGCCCGGCCACGTCTTCTTCCGGACACCAAACCCTGGTTCACGACGGGGTGGAGCGCAGCTACGTTGTGCGCACTCCGCGTGACCTGGCGCCAGGCGGCGCGCAGCTACCGCTTGTGCTGGTATTGCATGGCGGCGGCGGCAACGCTGCCAATGCCGAGGACATGACGGGCTTTACCGCGAAAGCTGCAAAAGAAGGTTTCATCGTTGTTTACCCGGAAGGCAGCAGCCGCTTCAGGGGCAAGCTGCTGACATGGAACGCAGGCCACTGCTGTGGTTACGCGATGCAGCGGCGCGTCAATGACGTGGCTTTCATCAACGCCCTGCTGGACAGGTTGATCCAGGATTACCCGGTCGACCCCAAACGCGTTTACGCAACCGGCATCTCCAACGGCGGCATGATGTCGCACAGGCTGGGGATCGAGCTGTCCGGCAGGTTCGCCGCCATTGCGCCCGTGGTTGCAACGCTGTTCGGCGATGAAAAGGTGCCGCCGCAACCGGTGTCGGCCCTCATGCTCAACGGCATACTCGACCAGTCTGTGCCTTACCAGGGCGGCGCACCGGGCGGGCGCTTCCCCGACGCCTGGGATGGCACAGCTGCACAACCTGCGCAGGCGCAAGCCGCTTTCTGGGCCAGGGCCAACGGCTGCAGCGGCGCGCCCGACACGCAGGATCGCGCGGCCTTTGTTCTGTCGCAATACCGTTGCCCCGCGGGCAGCAGCGTGCAGCTCTACCTGATCAAGGACAACGGCCATTCCTGGCCGGGCGGGCGGCCAGGCAGCCGCAGGGCCGATACACCAAGTTCATCCTTCAGCGGCACCGACATCATCTGGGAGTTTTTCCGGGCGCATGCGAAGCCCTGAGGTGCTTTTAGTCAGCCCTTCATACGCAAAACAATCAGGTCATGCAGCGCCTGCGCCGCGGCGGACAGGCTTCCCTGCTGCCTGCGCACCACATAAATCCTGCGGGTCAGGTTGGCAATGGCCAGGGGCCGGGTCACTAGGCTTTTGCGTTCGAAGTGAAACAGCGTGAGCGCCGGCACCACGCTGATGCCCAGCCCGGCTTCCACCATGCCGGTGACCGTGGCCAGCTGTTCGACTTCCAGCAGTGTCTGCGTCTGCAGCGGATGCAACGCAGCATCGAGCGCCTGGCGCACGCTGCTGTTGCGTGACATGTGGATGAAAGGGTAAGGCACGAGTTTTTTCAGGGTCAGCACTTTCTCGCTGGCCAGCGGGTGGTCCTTGCGGCACACCAGGAAGAACTTGTCAGAGCACAGCAACTGCACGTCCAGGCCCGCCTGGCTGGTGCCGGTGGCCGCGAGGGCGAAATCTGCCTTGTTGCTGCGCACCAGGTCGATGCAGGGGTCGGAGAGGAGGTCGCTGAGGTTCAGGTCTATGCCCGGCCAGGTCTTCCTGAACTCGGCAAAAATGGCTGGCAGCCAACCGGCTGCCAGCGAGGGCAGGGCGGCCACATGCACCCGGCCCTTGCGGCGTTCGACATGGTCGCCCAGGTCGTGGACCGCCGCGTCGATATCGCCGAGCAGCTGGCTCACCGAAGCTTCAAACAGCCGCCCCTCTGCAGTCAGCTGGACGCTGCGGGTGTCGCGGTCAAAAAGCCGGGTGTGGAGCTCGTCCTCCAGCGTGCGGATCAGTGCGCTGAAGGCAGGCTGCGAAAGATGGCTCACCGCCGCCGCACGGGTGAAGCTGCGCTGCTCGGCCAGCGCCACAAAGGCGCGCAGTTGCCGTGTCGAGAGGTTGGGGCTGCGGGCGGGGGTGCGTGAAGTGGTGCCGGCCATTGATTTGTCTTTCAGGTTAATCAATATGAATTTTAGATTTTACAAATAGATGGAGCAGGCCTAAATTCGGGGGCCTGCACTCCACACGCCATGACTGCCCCTTCTTCTCCCCCTCTTCTGATCGGCTGCGCTGCCGGTTTCTCCGGTGACCGGGTGGACGCTGCCGGCCCGGTGGTGGACACGCTGATTGCGCGCGGCGGGCCTGCCTTCCTGATTTTTGAAACCCTGGCCGAACGCACGCTGGCACTGGCGCAACTGCGCCGCCGCGCCGATCCGGAAGCGGGTTATGAGCCGCTGCTCGACGACATGCTGCGCCCGGTGCTGGCGCGCTGCCTGCAGCACGGCATACGCATCGTCAGCAATTTTGGTGCGGCCAACCCGCACGCCGCGGCGTGCCATATCCAGCGCATGGCCGGCGAGCTGGGCCTGGCGCCCCCGCGGATTGCCGTGGTCGGTGGTGACGATGTTTCGGGCGCGCCGCACCGTGCACTGCTGCGCGAACAACTGGGCGGTGCGATCGACAGCATCCGCATGGTCAGCGCCAACGCCTACATCGGCGCCGAGGCGATTGCCGCCGCACTGGACGCCGGTGCGCAGATCGTGGTGGCCGGGCGCGTGGCCGACCCTTCGCTGACCGTCGGCCCGGCGATGTCGCATTTCGGCTGGCGTGCCGACGACTGGGACCGGCTGGCGCGCGCGACCATGGCCGGGCATCTGCTCGAGTGCGGCGCACAGGTTTGCGGCGGCTACTTTGCCGACCCCGGCTACAAGGAGGTGCCCGACCTGCATGCCCTTGGGTACCCGATCGCCGAGATCGACAGCGACGGCCACTGCGTCATCACCAAGGCGGCGCACACCGGCGGCCTCGTCAACCTCGCCAGCGTGAAGGAGCAACTGCTGTACGAGGTGCATGACCCGGCTGCTTACCTCACACCCGATGTGGTGGCCGACATCAGTGCCGCGCAGATCGAACAACTGGGCCCGGACCGCGTGGCCTTGCGCGGGGTGCGCGGCCATGCGCGGCCGGCCAGCCTCAAGGTCAACGTCTGCCATGAAGGCGGCTGGCTCGCGGAGGGTGAAATTTCCTACGCCGGCCCGCGTGCCGAAGCGCGCGCGCGCCTGGCTGCCGATGTGCTGCGCCAGCGCCTGCAGGGACTGAGCCTGCGTGTGGATTTGATCGGTGCGCTGAGCATCATGGGCGGCGATGACGGGCGTTTGCTGGCGGCAACGGTGGCAGGCGATGCGCGCGACGTGCGCCTGCGCGTGGCCGCGACCCACACCGAGCGGGCGCAGGCCGAACGCCTGGCACGTGAAGTGACGGCGCTGTACTGCTGCGGCCCGGCCGGCGGTGGCGGTGTGCGCACCTCGCTGACGCCTCGGCTCAACACGCTGTCGTGCCTGGTGCCACGTGACGCTGTGCCTGCGAGCTTTGAGATGCTGGGGTGCGAAGACTCTCAGAGGCATCCCTTGACCCTTCGACAAGCTCAGGACGAACGGAAGGGCGAAGTGAAAGGCGGGGGGACTTCTTCACCAGCCGGGGCTGCGGAACCGGCTTTGCCGGGCCGCAGGCGCAGCGCCCCCTTGGGGGGCAGCGCAGTACGCGAAGCGACAAGCGTGGGGGCCATTTGTGTTCCGCTGTATCGCGCCGCCCACGGGCGCACCGGCGACAAGGGCAACCGGTCCAACATCAGCGTGATTGCCTGGCACCCGGACCTTTATCCCGTGCTGCTGGCGCAGGTGACGGAGGCCGCCGTGACGCGGCACTTCGCGCATCGCCGGCCCAGCGGTGTACGGCGCCATGGACTGCCGATGCTGGGGGCCATGAACTTTGTGCTGGACGATGTGCTCGACGGCGGCGTCAACGATGCGCTCAATCTCGACACCCATGGCAAGGCGCTGTCGTTCTGGCTGCTGGACTTGCCCATACAGGTTCCCGCTGCACTGGCCGTTTTGCTGGCAGGGCCAGACCCCGGCTGATTTTTTTAACCAGAAGGAGACAACATGAAAACACTCACAAGCGCGCGCATTCGTCCTGTCATGCTGGCCATCGCGGCCGCCTGCGCTTTGGCGCCGGTGCTTGCGCAGGCCCAGGCCTTCCCCGACAAGCCCATCACCTTCGTTGTACCTTTTGCGTCCGGCAGCGCCACCGACCAGCTGGCCCGCGCCATCGGCCAGGCGGTGACCAACGACGCCAAAGTCAGCGTGGTGGTGGACAACAAACCGGGTGCCTACAGCATCATTGGCGCCCAGACGGCGGCCAAGGCCAGGCCGGACGGCTACACCGTCTTCATCACTACCAACACCACGCAGTCCGCCAACCAGCACCTGTTCAAAAAGCTGCCTTACGACCCGGTCAAGGACTTCGTCCCGCTGACCGCTCTGGGGCGTGGCGGCCAGATCATGGTGGTCAACCCGGCGCTGCCGGTGAAAAACGTCAGCGAGTTCATTGCATTGGCGAAGTCCAAACCGGGCAAGCTGTCTTTTGGCAGCGGCAGCTCGTCCAGCCGCGTGGCGGTTGAGCTGTTCAAGCAGATGACGGGCACCTACATCCTGAACATTCCCTACAAGAGCAACCCCTCGGCCGTGACCGACCTGCTCGGTGGCCAGATCGACATGATGATCACCGACATGGCGACCGGCCTGCCGCAGGTCAAGGCCGGCAAGCTCAAGGCGCTGGGCGTGTCGACCCGGCAGCGTTCACCGCTGGCGCCCGAGGTGCCGACCATCGACGAAGCCGGCGTCAAGGGCTACGAGATGACGTACTGGTTTGCCGCCTACGCCCCGGCCGGCACGCCCGCCGACGTGGTCGCCAAACTCGGCGACATGCTGGCCAAGGCGGCGCGCAGCAGCTCGGCCGCACCTTTCTATCAGGCCAGCGGTATAGAAATTTTCACCAGCAATCCCGAAGATCTGCGCAAGTTCCAGGCGGCCGAAACCGTCAAGTGGGGGCGGATCATCAAGGGTGCGGGCATCGAGCCTGAGTAAGAACCTCGCAGGACTGGGGACCAATTTGCCTTTCAGTCCTTATAGGGCTTGCACAATCAGCTATTGATTTGGTAGCTGTTGCATCGCGTGCGCGCCTAGAGCTTGGGTCCGAGCCGCACCACGTCTTCGCCTTGGGACCTCGGGTGCACGGCCCAGTGGCGCATTTTCTCGGGAAGCCGGACCTGGGTGTTGTGAAACGACGCGACGCCTTCGGGGTCGGGCGTGGCGGGCATCACATTCCACTTGATGAACTCGGGGGGAAGCGAGCCTGCGTTGACGGGCTCGGCCATGCGGCCGTCGGGCCTGAGCATCAGGAAAGGCAGTTGCCAGTCTCCCGGCCGGGTGGGTGGCGCGTTTGCACTGCGGGTCAATCCGACATACCAGACCTGGTCCCTGTGTTCAATCAATGCCACGTCGTAGGCCTGGAAGCTCATGGTGAAGCGGCCGATGGGCGGGCCGGCGTCGAAGCTGATTTCTGTGGCGCGGTGCAGGCCGTCCCAGCGGGACAGCAGGCTCTGGCGTTCATAACTGCGCCTGATGTGGATGTTGATGATGCGTGCATCGTGCAGCTGCACCTCTTCGTCCCACTCCAGCGTGAAGCGGGACGGCCCCTGCGGCCCGAAATACCAGGCGCCAAGGCCCAGCACGGTGGTGGCCAGCAGCAGGGTCAGGGCGGCAGGAGGCAAGGACTTTGGCATGCGCATGGGGCAGGTCCAGGGCCGGCTCGGGCGGAGGGTGGGAAGGGCCATGCCATTGTTGGGCAAGTCAGCCGGGCAAACAAGGAAAATTGCGCGGATGGCGTTGGTGGGGACGCGCGCTGAGGCCGCGACATATGAGCACCAGCGGGCTTGCCTGAAACCAGGCTTACTACCAAATCAATAGCCTGCTGCAACTGCCTTGGGCGCTGATACACCGAAAGGCCTCCACGCCTGCCACGGCTAGTCCGTGACTGCGCTGCAAAAATGGTGCTGCGACCTGTCGGGTATTCACGACGAAACGCGGGCCGAGTCAGGCAGGGGTCAGAGCATTTCCTCGGGCGCAAACGGCCCGATCAGCAGGAGCATCAGTTTGAGGCCGAAACTTGCATCCGGCTCCGTGCTGGAATCTTTCAGTTGCGAACCTTGCGGCGCGCGCCAGACGAGCAAGCCGTCCTGCAGCTCCACCCTGTAAGCGCCGCTGGCCAGCGCCGGCTCGATCAGGCGCTTGGTTTCAGCCGACAGCTTGCGGCTGCGGATCACCAGTGCCACCTCGGTGTTCTGCAACTGGGAGCGCAGGTCGAGATTCATGGACCCGACCACCAGCAGCAGGTCGTCCAGGACCACCACCTTGGAGTGCAGGCTGGCACGCGAGCCGGTGGCTGACCCGGAACTGCCCAGGGAGTTGAAGCTGCTCAGCGTGCCTTCCTGCTCGGCGCGCATTTCATACAGCTCGATGCCCAGCTCCAGCAGCGCCTTGCGGTAGCGGGCGTAACCCACATGGGCCGCCGGTGCGTCATTGGACGCCAGCGAGTTGGTCAGCACGCGGATGCGCACGCCTTTTTGCCGGATTGCTGCGAGCTGCGCCATCATGCGTTTGCCGGGCACGAAATAGGGTGAGACGATCAGCAGATCGCTTCTGGCTTCTCCCATCAGCTGCAGCAGGCCGTCGACCGTGGTGTCCTGGGCTTCTTCCACCGCATCGGCATCAGCGGCGATCTTGGAGGCTTTGTCGACCAGCAGGGTGGACGGCGCCCAAGTCCAGTCGAGCAGCGCCAGGTTGGTGCTGTCAGGCAGCGGTGCCGGGGTGTTGGCCGAACCGCTGAGTGCAGTGGCCTTGCGCGGTGCGGGCCCGGGCGGGCTGCCGTCGTTGGCGAGCCTGGCTTCGCCGGTGCCCGGTGCCGTCGTGCCGCCCGGCTGGGCCGCGGCTGGCGGGGGTTTCAGCGCTTCAATTTCCTTGGCGGTCATTAGCGACTGCACCGGGTAGGCCAGCGGATTGTTCCAGTAGAGGTCGAAGCTGCGCGAGAGTTCACGCACGATGCGCCCGGCGGCCAGCACGTCGGCGTCGATGAAGTTGGTGCCTTCGCCCTGGCCGAAATAGGTTTCGCCCAGGTTGCGCCCGCCGGTGATGGCGACGGCGTTGTCGGCAACAAAAATCTTGTTATGCATGCGGCGCTGAACACGGTCCATGTCTTTCAGCGAGCCGAGAATGCGGAAAAAAAGCGAGCCGCGCCCGCCCGGCAGCGGGTTGAACAGCCGCAACTCGATATTTTTCTCAAAGGCCAGCTTGAGGACCTGGGCGTTTTTGCCTGCCGTGTTGAAGTCGTCGAGCAGGATGCGGATGCGCACGCCGCGTGCCGCCGCCGTGCGCAGGGCATCGAACATGCGGTCGGTGGTTTCATCCGCGTGGATCGCGTAGTACTGGATGTCCAGTGTTTTTTGTGCCGCGTCTATCAGGGCCATGCGGCTGGTGAAGGCGAGTTCGGCACTGTTGACGAGAGCAAAACCCGAATCGTTGCGGGTGCCCGCGCGGGCTGCCCGCTCCTGCACCGCCCGGCCCAGCCGGGTTTCCGCCGGGTTGGCCAGCGCGCTCGAAACCGGCCGGTCCACTTCACTGGGCAGGGAGGCGCAGCCCGCCAGCCAGGCGCCGAGCATCAGTGGGGCGACCCAGCGCCAGGGAGTGGAAAACAGGCAGGCATGAGACAGCGTACGTAGGTGCATGAAGCGGCTTTGGAGGATGCAGCCACTTTAGCGTAAGCAGCTGTTTCCGAGGGCGCCGCTTGGCCCGACGCGGGCGCAAGAATTTGTAGGCGTTTTGCCCGACACCCGCTGCAAACTGGCGGGTGCCCCGGTGCTAGGTGGACAGGGTTTCCCAGCGCTGCAGGGCCGCCATCAGTTCTTCCTCGATCTTGGCGTTGCGGGCATTCAGCTCAGCTGCGCGCTTGGAATTGCTGGTGTAAAGCGTGCCGTCGAACAGCTCCTGCGTGATGGCTTTCTGCTGTGACTCGAGCTGCTGGATCAGTGCCGGCAGGCCATCGAGTTCACGCTGCTCCTTGTAGCTAAGCTTCTTTTTTGATAGCTGTTCACGCCCGTCCTTATTGGGCTCGGACGTGTTTTTGCTTGCGGTTTTGGCGCTGGAGGCGGCAGCCGGGGTTTTGCCGCTGCCGGTGATTTGCGCCGCCCGTTTCGACTGCGTGAGCCAGTCCGTCACGCCGCCCTCGTACTCGCGCCAGAAGCCAGGGTTCTCGGGCGTGCCTTCATAGGCAATGGTGCTGGTGACCACGTTGTCGAGGAAGCGCCGGTCGTGGCTGACCAGGAACACCGTGCCCTCGTAGTTCTGCAGCAGGTCTTCCAGCAGCTCCAGCGTGTCGATGTCCAGGTCGTTCGTTGGCTCGTCCAGCACCAGCACATTGGCCGGCCGCGCGAACAGGCGCGCCAGCAGCAGGCGGTTGCGCTCGCCGCCCGACAAAGTGCGCACAGGGGAGTTGGCGCGCGCCGGCGAGAACAAAAAGTCGGTCAGGTAGCTCTTGACGTGTTTTTTCTGGCCGTTGATCTCGACCCATTCGCTGCCGGGGCTGATGAAATCTTCCAGCGTGGCGTCCAGGTCCAGGCTGTCGCGCATCTGGTCGAAGTAGGCGACCTGCAGGTTCGCGCCCTGGCGGATCTTGCCGGGCGGGTTCGTCACATCGGGCTGCAACTCGCCGAGGATCAGCTTGAGCAAGGTCGTTTTGCCGGCGCCGTTCGGGCCCAGCAGGCCGACCTTGTCGCCGCGCAGCAAGGTGCCGGTGAATTTGTTGACGATGATTTTTTCGCTGCCCGGATGGCCGAAGCTTTTGCTCACGTCCGTCAGTTCGGCCACGATCTTGCCGCTTTTCTCGCCGCTGGACACGTCGAGGTTGACGCGGCCGACCGCATCGCGCCTGGCTGCGCGGTTGTCGCGCAGGGCCTCAAGCCGGCCGATGCGCGCCACGCTGCGGGTGCGGCGCGCTTCCACGCCTTTGCGGATCCACACCTCTTCCTGGGCCAGCAGTTTGTCGGCCTTGGCGTTGATCACGGCTTCCTGCGCCATTTGTTCTTCTTTTTGCACCAGGTACTGCGCAAAGTTGCCGGGGTAGCTCAGCAGCTTGCCGCGGTCCAGCTCGACGATGGCGGTGGCAACCTGGTCCAGGAAGGCCCGGTCATGGGTGATGGTGATGATGCTGCCGTTGAAATTGACCAGCAGTTCCTCCAGCCAGGCGATCGAATCGAGGTCCAGGTGGTTGGTCGGTTCGTCGAGCAGCAAAACGTCGGGCTTCGCCACCAATGCCTGCGCCAGCGCCACGCGTTTTTTGGTGCCGCCCGACAGCGAGCCGACGATGGCGTCCTTGTCCAGGTGCAGGCGGTGCAGGGTTTCCTCGACGCGCTGCTCCCAGTTCCATCCGTCCAGCGCCTCGATTTCCGACTGCAGGGCGTCCAGGTCGGTGTGTTCGTCGGCTGCCAGGTATTGCTCAACCACGTGCCGGGTCCTTGCCAGTCCTGCGCTGGCTGCTATGAAAACAGTAGCGTGCGGATCGAGGCTGGGCTCTTGCGGAACGTAGGCGATGCGCAGGTTCTGCTGGAGCTGCAGGGTGCCGTCGTCGGGCTTTTCCAGGCCGGCCAGAATTTTGAGCAGGGACGATTTGCCGGTGCCGTTGCGGCCGATCAGGCCAATGCGCTGGTTGGGTTCGAGTGAAAAATCTGCGTGATCCAGCAGTGCGACATGCCCAAAAGCGAGTTGGGCGTCCAGAAGTGTAATTAATGCCATGTTGTCAGGGATTATCCGGGTGTGCCATTTCGCATGCTGGTTTTCGGGCTTTGGGCGATCCGACCGGGTGGCTATAGTGCAATGGACATCAGCGGCGGGGAGGCTGCCGAAGCGATCGCCCGACATCACTGGAAGCTGTTTATGGAATTACAAATCAACAGCCAGGCTGTGCAGGTGGAGGCCGACCCGGCCATGCCTTTGCTGTGGGTATTGCGGGACCTGCTCAATATGACAGGCACCAAGTTCGGTTGCGGTGTGGCTGCCTGCGGCGCCTGCACCGTCAGGGTCGACGGGCAGGCCGTCCGGTCTTGCGTGATGCCGGTGTCCATGTTGGCCGGCAAAACCATCCAGACCATCGAGGCGCTGGGCACGCCGGCCAAACCGCATGTGCTGCAGCAGGCCTGGATTGCTGAACAGGTGCCGCAATGCGGCTATTGCCAGTCCGGCATGTTGATGGCGGCAGCCGCCCTGCTTGAAAAGACGCCAAAACCGACCGATGCCGACATTGACGCGGCCATGACCAATATTTGCCGCTGCGGGACTTACCAGCGGGTCCGGCTGGCGATCAAGCGGGCCGCGGGCCTGGGGCCGGGCAAGCCAGTGAAGAAGCTCGCATGAAAAGAAGGACCTGGCTGCTCAGCGCGGCGGGTGCCGCTGGCGCCCTGATCGTGGGCTGGGGCGTTTTGCCGCCGCGTTCGCGCACGGGTTCCGGCCGGCTCTGGCCGCCGGCGGAGGGCCAGGTGGCCCTGAATGGCTGGATCAAGATCAGGTCCGACGGTTCGGTACTGCTGGCCATGCCGCGCAGCGAAATGGGACAGGGAGTACACACGGCCCTGCCCATGCTGGTGGCCGAAGAGCTTGATGTGCCGCTGTCACGTGTCCACATCGAGCAGGCCGGCGCCGACACTATCTACGGCAATGTTGCGATGCTGATGGCCGGTCTGCCTTTTCACCCGTTCGAATTCGAAGAGCGGCCGGCCAAGGTCCAGGCGGGTGAATGGGTGGTCAGCAAGCTGGCGCGTGAACTGGGCATCAACGCCACCGGTGGTTCGAGCAGCGTGGCCGATGCCTGGATGGTGTTGCGCACCGCGGCGGCCACCGCGCGCGCTTCCTTGCTGGGTGCCGCCTCACTGCAGTGGCGCCTGCCGGTGGACGAGTTGACGGTCAGGGACGGCGTGGTTTTGCATGCATCGGGTCCCTCCGCACACTACGGGGCGCTGGCCCGCTTTGCGGCTGCCACCCCGCCCGGGACGGTCAGGCTCAAGGAACGCAAGGATTGGAAAATCATCGGGCAGAGCGAGCCGCGCAAGGATGTTCCCGCCAAAGTCGATGGCACGGCGCAGTTCGGGCTGGACGTCCGTTTGCCGGGCATGCTGTATGCCGCCATCCGGTTGTGCCCCATGCTGGGCGGCGCACCGGGGGCGATCAACGCCGGTGCGGCGCTATCCATGCCGGGCGTGGAGCGGCTGGTGCGTCTGCCGGCGTATGCCGGCTCCACCGCAGGCTTTGCCATGGTGGGCAAAAGCTGGTGGCAGGTCCAGCAGGCCGCGCTGGCGGTGCCGGTCAACTGGCAGCAGCGTCCGGCCGGCGCGCTGGATTCGCGCCAGATCGGGCGTGAACTGGAAGAAGCCCTTCAGCGCGAGGAGGGCTTTGTCTTTTATGAGCAGGGATCGGTGGCGCAGGCCGAGGCCGGTGCTTCCCGCAAGCTCGAGGCGCTGTACCGGGCTCCTTACCTGGCGCACGCCACGCTGGAGCCGATGAACTGCACGGCACAGGTCAAGGATGGCAAGGTGTTTCTCTGGGCGCCGACGCAGGTGCCGCAGATGGGGGCGGCGATCGCTGCACGGGTTGCCAATGTGCCTGTGGAAGACGTCAACATCACGGTCACCCTGCTGGGCGGCGGTTTTGGCCGGCGGCTCGAGGTGGACTACATCGCCCAGGCGGTCAGGGTGGCGATGGATTGCGCCGGCAGGCCGGTGCAGCTGATCTGGTCGCGGGAAGAAGACATGACCCACGACTTTTACCGGCCCATGCATGTGGTGCGGCTGGCGGCGGCACTGGATGCGCAGGGTGGCCCGGCCAGCCTGCGTATCAAGTCGGCGGGCGATGCCATCAGCCCGCGCTGGCTGGAACGCGGCATTCCCGCGCTGGCCGGGCCTGTCGATATGCCTGACAAAACCACAGCGGAAGGTCTGTTCGACTTGCCCTACGGGTTTGCCCACCAGCACATGTCGCATGTGGCCACCCGCAAGAACGTTCCTGTGGGCTTCTGGCGTTCGGTCGGCCACTCGCACAACGCGTTCTTCTCGGAAAGTTTTATTGATGAGCTGGCGTTTGAAATGCAGCAGGACCCGCTGGCCCTGAGGCGGCAGTTGCTCAAGGACGCGCCGCGTTACCTGGCGGTGCTCGACTTGGCGGCGAACCAGGCCGGTTGGGGCAGTAAATTGCCTGCAGGCCAGGCTCGGGGCATTGCCCTGCATGAGTCATTTGGCTCCATCGTGGCCCAAGTGGCGGAGGTGTCGCTGCTCGACGGGCAACCGCGTGTGCACCGGGTGGTCTGCGCGATTGACTGCGGCACTGTGATTAATCCCGGGATCGTCGCGCAGCAGATGGAAAGCTCGGTGGTGTTTGCGCTGACAGCTGCGCTGTACGGGAAAGTGGATATCGAGAAAGGCGTGGTTCAGCAGAAGAATTTCCCTGACTATCCGATGCTGCGACTGGCACAAGCTCCCCTGGTTCAGACCCATGGGGTTCCCAGTACGCGCCCGCCGGGTGGTGTGGGTGAACCGGGTGTGCCACCCCTCGCGCCTGCGGTGGCCAACGCGCTGTTTTCCCTGACCGGCAAAAGGTTGCGCTCCCTGCCTTTGACCCTCTAGCCTTCATTGGATGACGCAGGGATTGCCCTCGGTCAAGAGTGCATGGCGGATGGGTTCCGAAGTGCGTTCTTGAGTATCTTTTCTGGCTACCGCCTGAAAACAGTGCTATAGTCGATGGCTCTGCTGATGAAACAGCGACTCGCCAAAGGCAGGTCCAGTCAGAAGGCAGAGAAAAAAGAAGCTGATTTTTTTGACCGCGATGAAAAATCCGGTATATAATTTGAGGCTCAGCTGATTACAGCGAACGGTGAAAACGGAGTTGCGAAAGCGGCTTTGGAAGTAGTTGGGAT